>JAERMT010000400.1_pt1 | contig 25482 bp, 26 predicted proteins | sample 9267081 | NCBI WGS metagenome assembly JAERMT01 (sample SAMN17071939, study PRJNA684904) | human gut metagenome | isolation source: diarrhea sample from child under the age of five | host: Homo sapiens | place: South Africa: Mafikeng, Mafikeng Provincial Hospital | collected 2019-09
CCGAACGGCACGCTCCGTGGTGTGAGAGGGAGGAGAAATTCCTCCCTACTCGATTTAAACGGAGTATTCTGGTGAGAATTATACAACCGAAAAAAAGTCCCTTAAATTATGAATGACTTAAGAGACTTACAAAGTATGGTTTTAAAGATAAGTATAATTTTATCATATTGAAACAATTGAAATTTTTATTTCATTTAAGCATAGAATAGGAAGAGCTTTTGAATGTTTTCATGCGTAACTTTCAAAAAAAGGCGTTAACTAAGGCAAAATTTTTTATTTATGACCAAAAATGTATGAAATTATGCATTATTTAAAAACACACAAGCAGGCAAATGATTTTTTTGAAATATTTATTTTTTTACTTGCAATATTATTCCATTTATAGGATAATATTATTGTGGAATAAATTAGTAATAAATATGTTAAATTTCAGAGTATTGATATCTAATAACAGTACCTAATTAGGATGACTGCTGGGATGTCTTATTCTGCAAAAGGGGAGGAATGACTTATTTTAGAATTATTGACAAAAATTGATGACGTTATGTACTATCCGATCTTGATAGTAGTACTAGCGGTGGCAGGTATTTATTTCAGTTTTAGGACAAAGTTTGTCCAGCTTAGATTATTTCCAGAATCTATTAGAGCCGTAAAGGAAAAGCCAAGTGAAAAGGGACAAGTTTCTTCTTTCCAGGCCTTGATGGTTTCTACGGCATCTCGTGTAGGTACTGGTAATATCGTTGGTGTATCTACAGCCATAGTACTTGGTGGACCGGGTGCAGCCTTCTGGATGTGGGTTCTAGCTATAGTTGGTTCAGCCACAGCCTTTGTAGAGTCTACACTAGCTCAGATCTACAAGCGTAAGGATGAAAAGGGTGGTTGTTATGGTGGTCCAGCCTACTATATCGAAACAGCCCTAAAGAGCAAGCCACTTGCAACTATATTCGTAGTCTGCCTGGTAGTGACATATGGTTTTGGATTTAACCTATTGTGTTCTTACAACCTACAGTCTACATTCTCAGTGTACGGTTTTTACAATCCAAGCATAACACCAAAGATTATAGGTGCAGTTATAGCCCTAGCAGTTTTCGTATCTATCGTTGGTGGTGCTAAGCGTATGATCCGTGTAACAGAGGTTTTAGTTCCATTTATGGGTATAATTTATGTATTAGTTTCAATTATAGTACTAGTTTTAAATATAGGAATGTTACCAGAAGTATTAAAGATGATATTTACAGATGCCTTTAGTGGTAGGTCATTTGCAGGTGGTCTAGCTGGATCTTGCCTAGTATACGGTATCAAGCGTGGACTTTACTCAAATGAAGCCGGTGTTGGTTCTGCTCCTAATGCAGCGGCATCAGCGGAAGTATCTCACCCAGTTAAGCAGGGTCTAGTTCAGTTCTTATCTGTGTATATAGATACTATATTGATTTGTTCAGCAACAGCCTTTATGATATTAATCAGTGGCGTTGCTATTAAGCCTGATATGGCAGGTGCACCTATGGTACAGGAATCATTACGTCCTATATTTGGTTCACTTGGACCTCTATTCATTACAGTAGCTATGATTATGTTTGCCTTCACTACATTGATAGGTAACCTTTACTATTGTGAAACAGGCCTATCTTACTTAAATGGCAACAAGAAGCCAAGTGACGGATTTATGAAGATTTTCTATGTGGTTGCTGCACTAGTAGTATTCGTTGGTGCAATTATATCAATGGATGCAGCTTGGGCCCTAGCAGATATAACAATGGGCTTGATGGCTCTTATAAATATCCCTTGTTGTGTAATCTTGGGTGGAGTTGCTATTAAGGCTCTTAAGAACTATGAAGAACAGAGAAGAGAAGGCAAGGAACCGGTATTCCATGCAAAAGCTATAGGCATAGACCCTGAAGATTTAGACTATTGGGAATAAGATTTTAGCTTAATATTAGAAAACTTAGCCGACCTGGGGGATTAGACAAAGTCTGATTCTTAGGTCGGTTTTTTAGTGGCTTGATAATTCAAGTGGCAAAAATCTTCTTTGATTCGGATAGACTTCAGAAGGTTAGACAATATAATTACTTGAAATATCGATTTCCTATTGTGTTTGTAGTAAAAATATAGTAAAATAACATCAGAGTGTTGATTAACGTCGCACGAAGGGGTACACCACCACGGGTGTAGGCTTCCTTCGTGCGTTTTTTTTCGGCAAAAATGAATATTTATACGAAAAAGGATGGTGAAATCATGGCGATTATAAATGGACAGGAAGTGTTGGCTGGAGGTCAAAGTCTACTTAAATATTTGCAAGATCAAGGCTTTGATGTAGATAGGCTGGCCGTAGAGGTAAATGGGACCATTATAAAAAGAGGGACCTATGGAGACTATGTAATAAATGAGTCAGACAAGGTAGAGATAGTTTGTTTTGTAGGGGGTGGTTAAGATAGAGGGTAAATTAGAGAAGTCTAGGGAAAAAGAAGAGAATGTCATTAGCTTAAAGAGAAGTATATATAAGGGACTAGAAAATATAAATATAGGAGGAAGGGTACTAGGCCCTCAGGATATATTTAAGAGAAATATAGGTGACACAGATGGGGTCCTGGCTAGGTCCAGTGTCTGTATTTTGGGACTTGGTGGCCTGGGCTCTAATATAGGGGTCTACTTGGCCAGGTCTGGTATAGGCAGGCTGGTCTTGGTTGATTTTGACCAGGTGGAGGCTTCAAACCTAAACAGGCAGTATTATAGCCTGGGCCATATAGGTATGAAAAAGACCCAGGCCCTGGTAGAGGTTATAAGGTCCATAAACCCCTTTATAGACCTAGAGGTCATAGATACTAAAATCAATAGGGACAATATTATGGACATTGTCAAAGGCCAACAAATAATATGTGAAGCCCTGGATGATCCTGTCACAAAGTCAATGGTGGTATCAGAGGTCCTGGCCAACTCCGATGACAAGTTGGTAATAGCAGCTTCTGGCATGGCCGGTATAGGTGATGCCAACCTTATTAGGACTCAAAAGAAGTTATCTAGGCTCTATATATGTGGAGATGAGAGGTCTGACTTTGATCATACACCTGGTATGATGGCCCCTAGGGTCAGTATCTGTGCAGGTCACCAGGCCAATATAATCCTTAGGCTACTTATGGGTCTCGAAGGATAGGACGAAAAATATTAAGAGTGCAATTTTAAAAGAATATATTAATTAAGGATGAAAAATAGAGAGGAAATAATTATGAATGATAAGTTGATAATCGGTGGTAGAGAGTTTAATTCCAGATTTATATTGGGGTCAGGTAAGTATTCCTTAGACCTTATAGATAGTGCGGTAAGGTATGCTGGGGCAGAGATTATCACCCTAGCCTTAAGGAGGGCAGTGGGTGGCCAGGTTGAAAATATACTGGACTATATACCTAAGGGAGTGACCCTTCTACCAAATACATCAGGGGCAAGAAATGCAGAAGAGGCAGTCAGGATAGCCAGGTTGTCAAGAGAGTGTGGCTGTGGTGACTTTGTAAAGATAGAGGTAATCAGAGATTCAAAGTACCTACTTCCAGACAACCAGGAGACTATAAGGGCTACAGAAATCCTTGCCAAGGAGGGCTTTATAGTTATGCCATATATGTACCCGGACCTAAATGTGGCCAGGGACCTTAAAAATGCTGGAGCAGCCTGTATAATGCCACTTGGATCTCCAATAGGATCAAACAAGGGCTTGACTACCAAGGACTTTATCCAGATCTTGATAGACGAAATAGACCTGCCTGTAATTGTAGATGCAGGAATTGGTAGACCATCCCAGGCCTGTGAGGCTATGGAAATGGGGGCTGCAGCTATAATGGCCAACACTGCCATAGCAACTGCTGGAGATATACCTATGATGGCCCAGGCCTTTAAGCAGGCTATAGAAGCTGGTAGGTTGGCTTACCTGGCCAAGTTGGGCAGGGTTGTAGAAAAGGGTGGGGTCGCTTCATCACCACTAACAGGATTCTTAGAGGACTAGGGGGTGCCAGATATGAAGAAATTAGACCACATGGAATATATGGATGGGATGGAAAGACTAGAATCAGATATTATGGCCAGGGTAATAGACCAGATGGAGGCTTATGACTATGATTCATTTACTGCAAGTGATGTCAAAGCCGCCCTTGCCAAGGATATCTTATCACCAAGGGACTTTCAGGCCCTCCTATCACCAGTTGCCCAGGACTTTTTAGAAGAGATAGCTCAGAGGGCACAGAGGGAGACAAGGGCCCACTTTGGTAATTCAATATATATGTTTACCCCCCTATATATAGCCAACTACTGTGAGAACTACTGTATCTATTGTGGCTTTAATTCCCACAACAAGATAAAGAGGTCTAGGTTAAATTTCGACCAGATAGAAAAGGAAATGAAGGCCATAGCGGAGACAGGCCTTCAAGAAATATTAATCCTGACTGGAGAGAGCAGGAAGCACTCCGATGTAAAGTATATAGGAGAGGCATGTAGGTTGGCCAGCAAGTACTTTAGTATAGTAGGCCTGGAAGTCTACCCAATGAATACTGATGAATATGCCTACCTTAATTCTTGTGGGGCAGACTACGTTACAGTATTTCAGGAAACTTATAATTCTGACAAGTATGAAACCCTACATTTGGCAGGTCACAAGAGGGTCTTCCCATATAGGTTGAATGCCCAGGAGAGGGCCCTAAGGGGAGGCATGAGAGGGGTCGGTTTTGCAGCCCTACTAGGCTTGGATGATTTTAGGAAGGATGCCTTTGCTACAGGCTACCATGCCTACCTACTCCAGCAAAAGTACCCCCATGCAGAGATAGCAATTTCCTGTCCGAGGTTGAGACCTATTATAAATAATGATAAAATAAATCCTAAGGATGTTCACGAAACCCAACTACTACAGATAATTTGTGCCTATAGGATCTTCCTGCCATTTGCCAGCATCACGGTATCAACTAGGGAGCTACCAAGGTTTAGGGACAACATTATAAAAATAGCAGCTACCAAGATATCTGCTGGTGTAAGTACGGGTATAGGAAGTCATTCTGAGGATCTTGAAAATGAAAAGGGCGATGAACAGTTTGAAATCGCTGATACTAGAGATGTTAAAGAGGTATTTGAAGCCATAAAGGTAGGTGGCCTGCAACCAGTTATGAGTGATTATATAAACCTAACTGAAGAAGGTATCAAGTAAGGGAGTAGTATGGAAAAAAGAGGGGAAAGAAATAAGAAAAAATTGATGGTCGTAACCAATAGGAAAATCTGCCAGGAGGGTCTTTTAAAGAGGCTTGAAGAGGTATTTGTAGCCTATAGGCAGGGAATCTATTTGGAGGATTTCCTAATAGAAGGCCTAGTCTTGAGAGAAAAAGACTTAGACCAGGAAGTCTACCTAAAATTACTGGGGGATGTCCAGGAACTCTGTCAGGCTTATGAGATGGACATTTATGCCCACAAGTACTGGAAATCTGCCATGGAATTGGGGATAAAAAATATTCATATGCCCCTCTATGACCTCCTAGACCTGGCCAGAGATGGGGAAAAATATCAGTCTTTTATAGACCATTTTGATCGTATAGGTGTTTCTACCCATTCTCTAGATGAGGCCAGCCAGGCCCAAAGACTTGGGGCCAGCCATATATTTGCCGGTCATATCTTCCCAACAGACTGTAAGAAGGGGCTGGATCCCAGGGGTCTGGACTTCTTGGATAAAATGTGTAAAACTTCTAAACTACCAGTCTATGCCATAGGTGGGATAGGCCCAGATAGGGTGGACCAGGTTCTTGAAAGAGGTGCCCAGGGTGTAGCAATTATGTCTGGTCTTATGAGGGGTAAGATGTTTGGTCATAAGACTTGTGGTCCGATTATAGACATAGACAGGTCTGGGCAAGGAAGTCTTGAGTCAGGTCAAATAGGGGCTAGTGACAAGGCCTATTTTATGTCCGAGGCTTTGAAAGAGGCTAGGAAGGCCTATGCCATGAAGGAAACACCCATAGGTGCCGTAGTAGTATATGATGGCCAGATTGTGGGTAGGGGCTTTAATCAGGTAGAGCTGACAGGGGACCCAACCCAGCATGCAGAGATGCTAGCCATCCAAGAGGCAGCCAAGACCCTAGGCAGGTGGAGACTATATGACTGCCAGATGTATGTTACAATGGAGCCCTGCCTAATGTGTGCTGGTGCTATAGAAAATTCTAGGATAAAGAGCCTATATATAGGGGCCAGTCATAAGAAAAACCACCTAGTGGGTAAACACAATGACTTCAAACTAGAGGTTTACAAGGATAGGAAGATAGACTATGAATTTGGTATACTGGAAAAAGAGGCCAGCAAGATATTGACCGACTTCTTTAAGGAAAGAAGGGAAGAAAAATCAAAATAGGCTAAAGTAGATAGGATTAATAAGTAAAAATTACCTAAAATATATAAAATTAATAAATTGCGGATTAAAATATAATTACAAGGTCCGTATTATGTGATATTCTATTGAAGAGAGAAATTTTTATGTGAAATTCTATTATTTGGAGGTATATTAATGGTTAAGTTTTTAAATAAATGTCTGGCACTTGCTAGCGTGATTAGTATTGGACTGGGATTGGTAGGAGGTCTGGGTGTAGAGGCCTATGGAGAAAAACAAGTTGACCAATTCCTTACCGATTCTAGTAGGGACTACATAAGCTTAAGTGGTAGGGACAGGCAGGAGACATCCAGGCTCATATCACAGATGGCCTATGACCATTCAGATGAGGTTATAATAGTAGATGGGTCTAACTATGTAGACAGTATGTCTGCCATCCAGGTATCAGCCTACCTAGACGCCCCTATACTCTTGAACAGTAAGGGTGGACTAGATAAGGGAACCAGGGAAGAAATGGTTAGGTTGGGGGTTGAACACGCCTATCTTGTAGGTTCTAATATAAATCCAAAGCTAGGATCTGACTTGGCTAGCAAGGGTTACAAGGTTACAAGTATCAGCGCCGATAGACCATTTGACCTATCTTATAAGTGTGGAGAATTTGCCCATAAAAATAATAACGATATAAAGAAGAACCTGATATTGGCAAGCAGTGAGGTATTTGCAGACAGCCTATCTATGTCATCTTATTCCTATATGAACAGAATTCCAATGCTATTGGTACCAAGAGATATAGACGACAAGATGGCAAAAATTATAAATGACTATGGGGCAGAAGAAGTATTGATAATTGGTGGTGAAAATACTATCAGTAAGGAGTCCATGGCCAAGATAGGCAAGGCCAGGAGAATAAGTGGTCAGGACAGGTATCAAACATCTAGGATTATCCAAAAAGACTACTACCTGGAAGCTAAGAATGGCCTGGTTGCTTCAGGTCAGACATTTGCAGATACAGTAGCAGCATCTCCCCTGGCTGCAGCTATGAATGCCAATATAGTATTGGTTAAGAAGACAAGTGAAGAAGTCCACGACTACCACTTCCAAAAGATAGTGGCTGTAGGTGGCCTGGTTAAAAAATATATGACAGATGTAGTATATATAAATCCCCACCAGGATGATGAGACAATCGATATGGGACTGGATATAATCAGGGATGTAAAGGATGGTAGGAAGGTCTACCTGATACTGATGACTGATGGCAGCAAGAGCTGGATATATGAGGCCCTGGACCGTGAGTTTATCAGGACTGGAAGGAGCAGGATTAGTAGGGAAGACTTTACCTATCTAAGGGATATGGAGATGGTGAGAGCACTTGAAACTATGGGTGTAAATAAGGAAAATATAATATTTACAAATAATAGGAACCTGGAGATAGACAAGAATACTGTTATCAGGGCCATAGAAAAATTTGAAGCTGAACATGGTAACAACTTCTCCTACAAGAGTCTTGCCAAGAATAGCCATGACAAGAGTGGGGGTAATGTAGACCACTTCGCCTGTCATGATGGGGTAAAGGAGTTTTGTCAGAAGAACTCTAGAAATTGCACCTTCTACTCATCCCAACCGGACCATGAAGATCCTAAGATACATGTAAAGAGCCCTACCTATGAAGAAAAGGAACTATGGACTAGGGCCTTGAGGCAGTATGAACTTACTGATCCTTCTCTTGGTTATTATGGTGTAGGATATCGTTCAGTGGGCGGTATTATGAATAGGAAGATGGACAATATGCTGGAATTTATTGATTATAATTAAAATAGGGGCTTATAAAATTGGACTACTTGTGGTATTATTATTTAGGTGGTAATAATACGGAGAGGTGTCCGAGTGGCTTAAGGGGCTCGCCTGGAAAGCGGGTGTGTGGGAAACTGCACCGAGGGTTCAAATCCCTCTCTCTCCGCCATTTAAGATGAATTAAATAAACATGAAAATATATGGTTGTATAATATTTAGCCTTGGTGAGAGAAATAATGGCTCTATGTCAAATAACGTTGGTGATAATTTAAATCAATAAAATCTATAAAATTATGTGGCAGCATCCATAGCAAACTTATAGCTATGGATGTTGCCTTTTAGTATCTTATACCTTTCCATTAGCATTATCCTTGTCATGAAATTCCTAAAGCTCCTATTCATTGTAATATAACTTTTTGTATTGATCTGAGTGTCTTAATAAATTATCATGATTTCCCTTATCTATGACTTTACCATCATTTAAGACGTAAATATTATCTATATCCCTGATTGTAGATAACTTATGAGCAATTATAACTACAATTTTATTGTTCAAATATCCTTTTAAATTTTTTATAATATTGCTTTGTGATATGTTATCTAGTGCTGATGTAGCTTCATCCAAAACAATAATATCACTATCATTAAGTATTGTCCTAGCAATTGCAATCCTCTGTTTTTGACCTCCAGATATTTTAACTCCCCTTTCACCAATTTTTGTATTTATACCCTCCTTTAAACTAGATATGTACTCGCTTAGACCTACCTTGTCACAAATCAACTATTCTTGCTAGCTGGAGCCTTTTCAACAGTATCCAAGCAGATGGGCGGTGTTGATTCTGTCGTAAATCTTGGTATGTCAGTATTGCCACCCCAGTATATAACTGTAGGTATCTTTATAATTTCATGTTTTATAGCCATATCTACAGGTACATCTGTAGGTACAGTAGTTGCAGTTGCACCTATTGCTATTGGTTTTGCCCAGGCGGCAGGTATCAGTGAGGCCATGGTAATCGGTGCCACTATCAGTGGTGGTATTATCCTTTCTGGTATCATAGGCATCAGTGATGGCTCATTTACAGCCTTAGTATTTAGCCAGCAGATATTTGAAGGATTCAAGGGTATGCTAGATATCTTCCTACTATCTATGTTTACGGGTGGTCTGGCCTATATGGTTGAGCGAGAAGGTGGTATAAACTGGATTATCAAGCAGGTTAGGAAGATTATCAAGGGTAAGAAGTCTGCGGAACTTGGTATCAGTGCCATGGTATCATTGACAGACTTGGCTACTGCAAACAATACGGTTGCCATTTTGATAAATGGTCCAATTGCCAAGGAAATAAGTGAAGAGTACGGTATAGAGCCAAAGAGGGCAGCATCTCTTCTAGATATATTCTCTTGTGTATTCCAGGGCATGATTCCCTATGGTGCCCAGGTCTTATTTGCCTGTGCGAGTATAAAAGGACTGAATAGTCCATTTGAAGTGGTATACCTAACATGGTATACCTAACATGGTATACCTAACATGGTATCCACTGGTATTGGCTGCTTTTGCCATATTGTCTATTTATGTACCTTATGTAGAGAGGGTTTCAGACGTATTTAAAAAGACTAATTAATGGATGTGGGGGGTGCGTGTATTTGAAAAGTTTGAGAAGGACCATACTGATAATACCTGCTTATAACCCTCCCTTTTATTTTGTCTAATGTGTAAAGACACTCTTGGAAGATGACTTTGAATATATCCAGGTGCCAGCTGATAGGCTGGCACCTGAATGCATACATATAGAGAAAGGATAAGAGAACTTTAACGGTAGGAAGGTCCTGGGGACAAACTAAAAAATGGGGTCTTATTTATAGTCCTAAGGAAGGACGTCTGACCTGGTCATAGTAAGGCCAGTAAGTCCAACAACGACTGTAAGTATAAGGCTGGTGTAGCAAAAAATGGCAAAGGGAAGGTAGGCTAGGGTAGCCACTCCTAGCATGCTGGTAGAAAAGGCACCACAAACTCCCCAGGGTACAAGGGGATTTATGACAGTTCCAGAGTCCTCAAGAGTCCTGGACAGATTTTTTGGATGTAGGCCCAATTGGTCGTATATAGGCTTAAAGGTCCTACCTGCTAAGAGGATACTAAGGTATTGCTCGCCCACTATCAGGTTAACACCCAGGGCAGTCGCGACTACACATGTGCTGACACGAGAGGGACTATCCAATACTTGGTTCAAGCTGTTTAGGATGCTTGGTATGATACCTAGGCCAAATAAAAGGCCTCCGAGGCTTAGGGCCAAGATTACAATAGTCATGGTGAAGAACATACTGCTGATACCGCCACGGCTCACCAGGGACCCTATATCTTGACTAAGACCATCCATAGAAAAGCCATCAAAGAAAAATTTGGCTAGTTGGCCCATACTATATGAAGAGTGGAGCTTGCTAATCAAGAGACTAGCTAGGCTGGTGTATATAAGGGTCAAGACGGCAGGTATCCTCCTAATTGAAAGCAGGATTAGGACACCAAAGGCTAGCAGTGAGTAAGGGTGAACTAGGCCAGTAGCTAAAATAGAGGAACGAAAGCTTTCTATACCATCTAAAGAAGCTGCTTCTTGTCCTAGGGACATAAGGGTAAAGGATATTGCAGACACTATAAAGGCTGGAATGGTCGTATACATCATATTTTTAATGTGGTCAAATAAGTCAATCCCTACTATACTGGCAGCTATACCTGTGGTATCGGATAGGGGAGACATCTTGTCGCCAAAAAAGGCACCGGATACAATAGCACCAGCTGTAATTGCAGGGTTAAGACCAAAGGCATTTGAAACACTCATAAGGGCAACTCCTAGAGTTGCTACAGTTGTCAAGCTTGATCCTATAGCAATACCAATTATTGCAGTAGCCAAGAAGCTTGATAGGTAAAAGGTCTTAGATGAAATAATATCCAGGCCAAAGTAGATAAGACTGGGTATGGCACCAGATATCATAAGAGCAGTAACCAATATACCTATAAAGAAAAAAAGGTAAATAGCCCCCATGCTGGTATGAACTGACTCAGCCATACTGTCCTGCATCTTGTCAAATGATATGCCCCTGGCACGTCCATAGACTATGAGGCAAATGAGAGCAAGTAGGATAGGGATATGGGGAACCATATCCCTTATGGCTATCATTGGAAAGCCCAGGATAAAAAATACTATTAAGATGCTAATGACAGCTTCCTTTTTACTTGGTTTTCGATGTTGTAGTAAATTAAACATAAATATATCTCCTTGTTTTAAATAGAATATTTGCGTTTTTTATTTTTTGTCGACAAATGAAAATAAAAAAACTCCTTACTAGTTTGCACTGTAAGGAGTCGTAAAAAACAAACACATCATTAGAGGCTCCTTGACAAATGCAAATAGAGCCACTAAATCTAATGTGACTCTCTAATAAGTATAATAATAGAAAAGGTTGGCAGAATTATTTTCTATATTTTTGTTTGTAATAGTATTTTTTGATATTTTCATAATGCTTCTCCTTTTCTATATTTTTTATTAATTCTATCATTAAAAAAATGCAATGTCAACAAAAAGTTTAAGATATTTTCATATAGTTAAAAGCACCCATAGCCAGGTTAGTTAAAGCTAAAATAATGTAATGTGATAAGACATATGTTACAGAAATAAATAAAAAAAGAGAGATACTTTGATATAATAGTTTTTAACTACAAAAACAATATCAAAAAGGAGTATCTCTCATGAAAAGTATAACAGAAGAAATGAGATTTCGCCAGCGTTTATGTGAATATGCTTTAAAATATGGCGTAACTCGTGCAGCAAGACGTTATCATACCAATAGGCAGTTTGTATATCGCCAATTAAAAAAATATGATGGAGATGTACGAAGTCTTGCCTTAAAATCAAGAAAACCGCACAAGAGCCCAAATGCCCATAATGAGGAAGAACTTGGCTTAATTCGTCGTATACTCAAGCGTAATGGTATATATGGTCTTACAGAAGTATATGTGAGATGCAAGAGAAACGGATACACAAATACGAAAGAGGGGCTATATAAAGCCGAAAATACATCGTAAAAGCTACACAAAGTATGAAAGAATGGATGGTAGATACCCAGGCGATAAAGTACAGGTAGATATCAAATATGTGCCGGAAGAATGCGTAAGATTCCCTAGCTATGGAGATAGATATTATCAAATAACTGCAATAGATGAATATAGCAGAAAAAGAGTTCTTAAAATAGTCAAAGAAAAAAGCACCTATGAAACAAGCAAATATTTGCTTGAATTAGAAAAGAATATGTGATTTAAAATAAAAACAATACATATGTTACACTTTCGAGATGTTTTTTCACAATAGCAGGATGTATTTTTAAAATACTGTTATACTCTACAACTTCATTTGGGCTTTATATAAATCATGTTCATATGTTGATAAAAATACCACTCAAATAGTGAATATAAAAGCTAGAAATGAATAATTAAGATCCTCTAGTATCATAGAATATAGGAAAACGATAACAATTATTGTAGCAAGTAGGTGACTTATAGCCGGTTTTATTGTATACTGATATATATAAAATAATAAAAATTTTTAAGGAGGAAGTCATATATGAAGAATGACAAGGTTAGTGCCAAAGCCTTAATCCCCTTTATGGTCTTTGTAGGCGTATACCTAATTACTGGTATAGTCCTAAATGCCCAGGGGACGGAGTTGGCCTTTTACCAATTGCCATCACCAGTGGCAGCAATAATCGGTATTATAGTTGCATTTATAATGTTTAAGGGGTCTATCGAAGAAAAGTTCGATAGCCTGATTAAGGGCTGTGGTAATGAAAATATAATTATCATGTGTATTATATTCTTGCTGGCAGGAGCCTTTTCAACAGTATCCAAGCAGATGGGCGGTGTTGATTCTGTCGTAAATCTTGGTATGTCAGTATTGCCACCCCAGTATATAACTGTAGGTATCTTTATAATTTCATGTTTTATAGCCATATCTACGGGAACATCTGTAGGTACAGTAGTTGCCGTTGCCCCAATAGCTATTGGTTTTGCCCAGGCAGCAGGTATCAGTGAGGCCATGGTAATCGGTGCCACTATTAGTGGTGGTATGTTTGGTGACAACCTGTCTATCATATCTGATACTACTATAGCAGCGACTAGGACCCAGGGGGTAGAGATGAAGGACAAGTTCAAGGCTAACTTTATTATAGCCCTACCAGCGGCCATAGTTACAATAGTCCTGCTATTAATCTTTGCTAGGCCGGAAACTATACCTACTGTCAAATCTTATGAATACAACATCATCAAGGTTATACCATATATATTCGTTCTTGTATCTGCCATTTGGGGTATGAACGTTTTTGTTGTTTTGACAGGTGGCATTATCCTTTCTGGTATCATAGGCATCAGTGATGGCTCATTTACAGCCCTAGTATTCAGTCAGCAGATATTTGAAGGATTCAAGGGTATGCTAGATATATTCCTTCTATCTATGTTTACGGGTGGTCTGGCCTATATGGTTGAGCGAGAAGGTGGTATAAACTGGATTATCAAGCAGGTTAGGAAGATTATCAAGGGTAAGAAGTCTGCGGAACTTGGTATCAGTGCCATGGTATCATTGACAGACTTGGCTACTGCAAACAATACGGTTGCCATTTTGATAAATGGTCCAATTGCCAAGGAAATAAGTGAAGAGTACGGTATAGAGCCAAAGAGGGCAGCATCTCTTCTAGATATATTCTCTTGTGTATTCCAGGGCTTGATTCCCTATGGTGCCCAGGTCTTATTTGCCTGTGCAAGTATAAAGGGACTAAATAGTCCCTTTGAAGTGGTATACCTAACTTGGTATCCGCTAGTATTGGCTGCTTTTGCCCTATTGTCTATTTATGTACCTTATGTAGAGAGGGTTTCAGCCGTATTTAAAAAGACTAATTAATGGATGAGGGGGGTGCGTGTATTTGAAAAGTTTGAGAAGGACCATACTTATAATACCTGCTTATAACCCTCCCTTTTATTTTGTTGACTATGTAAAAGAACTGGTGGAAAATGGTTTTGAATATATTCTGGTGGTTGATGATGGTAGCAGAGATGAAAGTCAAAAAATCTTTGAAGCCATAAAAAGCTTGGGATGGCCTGGACTAGAGGTCTTGGTCCATGATAAAAACATGGGTAAGGGCAGGGCCTTAAAGGATGCCCTTAAGTGGGTCTTGGACAAGCAAGATATTCTGGGGCCTCATCTAGGGGTCTTGTGCCTTGACTCAGATGGTCAACACCTGGTAGAAGATGTGGTCAAGCTTGATAAGGTCATGACTGCTGACTACTCGTGGGATAGGGGTCTTTTTGAATCTACAATATACCTTGGCAGGCGAAACTTTGATGAAGCCTGTGTACCTTTTAGGAATAGGTATGGCAATAAGTTTACCAGGTATATTTTCAGGCTCCTATTTGGTGTCAAGGTAGGTGATAGCCAAACAGGTATGAGGGGACTTCCACTAGGAGCCCTATCAGATTTTAAGGACCTGGATGGCGATAGGTTTGAGTATGAGATGAACATGTTGATAGAGGCTTCTAGACTAGCCTATAGGATAAAAGAGGTAGATATAAAAACCCATTATGTAAGGGATAATTCGGAGAGCCACTTTAGGGTTTTTGTAGATTCCTTTAAAATTTATAGGCTTATATTTAGGAAATTTTTTGCTAAGTTTTTTAATTAAGACTTCTTTCTCTATGAGGTCCTGCTTGTTAGGACCTTATTTTTATAAAGGTATTTTTGGAGGTGAAGAGACTTGGAAGGTATAAGGATACTGTATCCATTTTTGCACTTATTTTTAATACTTGCCTGCCTAATTGGATATGCCTGTTTTCTAGAGGTTAAATTAGGTTTGGATGCCCAGTTTGGTCCTATAAGTGCCATTTCTTTTATATCAGTAGGTCTTATATTCTTTGGCTATATGGGACTACTTTTTCCAGGTATATATATCATGTATATTATAGGGTTGGGGCTTTTTGTCTTTTGTCTTTTGGCCTATCCGAAAATATATAAGAAAAATCTCTATATCTATGGACTGGCTGGATTTGTTATGCTGGTATATACAGGCCTATTTTTGAAATCAAATGTAGGCGATTATGATGCCTTCTCTCACTGGGGTCTGGCAGTAAGGTTGATGCAGACTTCCAGGGCCCTGCCATCTGCCATGGATAAGTGTATCAGTTTTAGCGACTATCCACTAGCCATGCCTATTTTCTGCCTTTTTAACAGTGGCAGGACCCTATACCAGGAGAATCTCTACCAGCAGGCCCACGCCCTTGTCCTGGTATTTTCTATCCTACCAATCTTGGACCCTATTAGGGAAAAATCAGGAAATACATGGCTTAAGAACATATTTATGGGGATAGTATTTATATTTACTGTGGCAGTGGTTGAAGTGGCCAATGTAAGGACCTTTACCATGTATATAGACAGCATTTTGGCTACAGTTGCCTTTACCCTATCCTATATGGTCTACTACTATAGGAAAGATGTCAGGAGGGTTTGGTTACCCTTTCTTCTGATGGGGTCATTTTTAATAAGCATCAAGCATAGTGGACTTATATTTTTGATCTTTTCTATGATTCTCCTAATTTTCTTTATGATAAAGGAGAAAAAGGCCAGTATAGGTCTATTAATAGGTCTACTAGTACCCTTTATAGTCCAACAGGCTTGGATCCTCCACCACAAGAGAACCTTTGTAGTTGAAGAGGCCTCAAAACATTCCATATCCTTTGCAAGATATTCGGAGGTCTTGGCAGACAAGGGTAAGGGTAATATAGATATGATAGTCAATATGTTTATAGAAAAAAATACCAACGATATTTACTGGTACCTGCTAATAATCTTGTTTGGCCTGGGGTTGATAGCCCTTTTGGTTACCGGAAAGAGGGTATGGCTTTCCTTGACGGCTCTGTCACTTTTTGGATTTTTGACATCCCTGGTCTACCAGGTGGGCAACCTGTGTATGTATCTATATTCAATGCCCCTATATGAAGCGAGAAGGTTGGCCAGCTATGATAGGTACTTTAATAGTATGAAGATATATATTGGCCTATTGGTTCTGGCCTGGTTTATTAGCCTATATAGGAATAATAAGTTTTATATAGGTTTGAGCATGGCTATTTTAGTGGCTATTTGTATTTTTGATAATGCCAGACTGGGACAGGCCCTGGTGCCGGCTGATAGGCTGGCCCATGATGTAGACATGTATAGGTATAAGGAAGTAATTGAGCATAAGATAGGTGACAACGACCTGGCCTATCCAGCAACTACCTACAACAAGCATGTGACAGTCTATACCAAAAACGGTTATGACTACAAGACCTACTTGGTATGTAAATACATACTGCTGACAGATGATATTAAAATTAAGAAGTATGACAAGAGAAACTTTAATGATAGGAAGGCCCTGGCAGCCAGCCTTAGAAATGAGGGCCTAGTTATAGTACTGAGGTAGGATGTCTGGCACCTAGTCATAGTAGGTCTGGTAAGTCCAAGAATAACTATAAGTATAAGGAATATGATAGCAAGCAAAATAGGAAAATTTGAATACGTTGACATTTAATATAAATAATTATACAATAAAGATAATCAATAATATATTAAGAAAGGTTTTATGTTATGAATAGCGGAGGTTGAAAATATGATAAGAGGCGTGATTAAGCGAAGCATATATAATAAAAATTTCATTTTGTTACTCTTATTTAGTATTGTATTGGGAATAGAATTCCTATTTAAGGCCGGCAGTTACAGAAATTTTGGGATATGTGCCTTTGTAATTACAGGTCCAGATACCTATAAATCAGAAATGTCATTCTTATACTATATTTTTAATCCTTTATTTATCTCGATAGTGGCTTCAAAGGCATTTTATGAGGATATGAATAGTGGTCTTTATGAGTGCCTAATAAATAGAGAGGGTGGAAGAAAAAAATACTTTCAAAAAATGTATATTTCTTCCTTGATAATGGGAGGTATAGTTTCTATACTTCCTATTTTAATAGTTGCAGTATTTTTGATGATGAATGTGCCATATATACCAAGTGATTTCTTTGTACTCGTAAAAAAGGCAAATCTATTTACTGTTTTTGTCAATTCTAGTCCTACAATTTATATATTCTTATCAATGATTCCATTTTTCATTTATGGTTGTATGATAAGTGCAATTACATTGGTGTCCAAAGTGTATATAAATAGTAATAAAAATATTGAGCTGATGATACCATTTCTGATAACAGTGTTTATAGAATTTTGTGGTACATTTTTTTATGATATAAAGCTATTTCATATAATGAATTACTTCAATGCAAGTTTGGAGAGTATTCTTGGGATCATAGCTTTTATTTTGTGTCCGTTGGTGGTCTTGACTTTTTTGTATAATAGGAGAGTAATAAAAGATGATATATTTTAAGAAAAAGGAACTTCTACTAACGTCAATTATACATATAGTTATGGTGAGTCTCATATTATGGTACTATTACAAATCAGACTATGCATTTTCACTGCAAGAGACTAACACAAATATGAAAGATTTACTTGTAAATACGATATATCAAATTAGAGATAAGAGCATAATGTTTTCTCTTATGTTTCTAATATATATACTTTATCCTGGTAGAAGGCTCGGTATTATAAATCCTGAACTGATATCTAGGATATCGAGAGAAAACATCTATGAAGATATATTAAAAAAATTAAAATGGTTGACATTGATATTTTTGCTAATCAATGTGGCGGTCATTTTATTGTTTACAAGGTTGGTTTTGATCGATAGGACCTTTCTAGATATAGCAGATCTCGTTTTACCTAGTGTACTTACGATTTTCTTTTCATCATATTTATCTGGTTTAGTATATTTTTGTTTGAACAATATTTTTAAAAATAAAATAATGTCGGCAGGTGGAGTAATAGGAGCTAATTTTTTGTATGTGATTATACGCACAGGGACACTTATAAACAATATCGAGAGCTGGCCTGTTTTTCAAACTATAAATATTAGTATAATAGTGTGTATTTTTTTGATGTTTTTATTGGAAATAGTGCTCAAGAAACTTGTATTTGAAAAGGAGATACTATAGTGGGGGGTAAATTGCGAGTAAAATTTAATTTTTCTATTTTTATAGCCTCCTTACTATTATTGATGATAATCTTATATAGTATGAGTAGCTATAGTTTTAATAGGAGTGTAAATGATGTATATTATTTAGATTATGGCGGGAGTTTTTTCTTAAGAATCAGGGCGAATGTTTTTATAGCCAGTCTGATCTTTTTAAATATACTGATTAGTCATTGCATGCAAAAGAGAACTATTGACTCAGGAAATATATACAAGTATGTTAGAAACAGGAATATAGGAAGATATTATTCTAAACATATTTCATATATTCTTGCATATTCACTTTTGTTTGTGGCAGTAATAAATGGCATATTGTTTTTATGTATAGGAACTATAGATTTAGGGAGAGGCCTCTTATCCATGGTATGTTTATTATTATTCATTTCCATGATAAATATGCTAATCAGCATAATGATAACATGCAGGATTAACGACAATTACTGCATTGGCCTTCCATTTCTTATATCCATGTCCATAAATTCGGAAGTATTTTCTGGAATATTTTCCCAAGAATTTGTAGAAGTAAAAGTACTCGTATATTGCCTAGCCTGTCTAGTAATGCTTGTAATTTTAGTCTTGATAAATAGGGTGGTTCTTGGCAGAAGGGAGTTTTATTGATGAAGTATATAGAAGTGAATAACTATACTAAGATAATAAAAGGAATGACTGTTTTGGATAATATTAATTTGACACTGGAAAAGGGTAGCCTTTCCCTGATAGTTGGTGGCAATGGTTCTGGAAAAACAATGCTGTTGCGTGCACTTTCCGGATTGATATTCCCGACGAGTGGAGAAATTTTGATAGATGGCAAAAAGCTGATATTTAACGAGAAATTTCCTGTAGATATTGGGATTTGTATTGAACAAAATGGTATGCAATCGAATATTTCTGGTTTTGAAAACCTTGCTTACCTGGCCAATATAAATAAAATAATAGACAAGGAAGAAATATTAAGATACATGAAATTATTTGATATCTATAAGTATAAGGATATGAAGTTCAAAAAATACTCTCTTGGAATGAAGAAGAAATTGGCCCTTATTCAGGCCGTGATGGAAAATCAAGACCTGATGATTTTTGACGAACCCTTGAACGGATTAGATGAAAAGAGTATTGATGTGTTTGTCAAACTTTTGGAGGAGGAAAAAGCCAAAGGCAAGACAATAATAATTGCCACCCATAAACAAAATATATTTGAAAATATCCTTGATAGGGTGTTTGAAATGTACAATGGTAGATTAAAAAGGATAGATGGGTAATTGTTATGAGAAAGTTAAAAAAATATTTGATAATAATCATGGCTGCGGTGGCTATATTAGTATATGGGTGTAGGGTGTACAGCGTCAATAAGGAATACAGAAACAAGTACTTGGTTGAAGATGTATTTGTAAGAAATAGCTCAGTTGCCCAAATTTCAAAATATAAATGTTTGGTAAGCGAGGCAAGTCTCTATGAGGCCAAGGCCATGAAAAAATTTGTTGAAGATAATAAAAACAAGTTTGCACTTTTAAATCCAAGTGAATACGATGAGGATTTTGATGTAGCCGGCCTTTTATATGTCAAAATAAGAGGGGTAGAGGGTATCAGGTCCAAATTAGTCTTGAAGGTAGGGCAAATAGCAAAAGAATCCCCAATAAGCAGGTCGGGCGAGTTTTGCTATGAATTGACCAAACAAGAAGTAGCTACTTTAAAGGAGAAAGGCGTAATGCTTGGAGACTATGCCTACTTATTTAGCACTAGAGATGATTTAGGTAAGAAAAATAGTTATTTCGGATTTTATGATGCTAATAAAAGATTTATTTTTAAATTGGATCCAGACTTCATATGCGAAGTAAGATGAATGTAAGAATAGTGCCTATGAATGTACAAACTGCTTCACTTTAATTAGTTTAATTGAATAAGAGATTAAGCCTAACATGAAAATAAAACATTGAATATTTATCTCGCATATGGTATCATTAGTTATGTCTTGGCTAATGTAAGCCAAGCACTTAAAATTTACAAAGGTAAGTTTCATCTTAATGGTTAACGAGATTTAAATGTAGATATGTTAATCAATAATTAAATTAATTTTGGTTATAATTTTGCTGTACTAGACGGGGAGTTAGCGGTGCCCTGTAACTCGCAATCCGCTTTAGCGAGGTTGAATTCCATCCAGAGGCAAGCTACCTGTAATGCAGTCTTGTGCAAGTAGTGTTGATGCATGGGTCCCAAGCAATGGAAGCCCATGAATCCCGTCAGATTCGGAAGAAAGCAGCGGTAAGTGGTCACTTTCATGTGACTTGGGGACGCCTGTGCGGAGCCAACTACATGAGCAACGGTTGTAGGTACTTGTCGAAGGATGGTGTACAGTTTAAACATATAAATTTACAATCCCATTAATGGGGTTGTTATTTTTTTGGAGGGACATTATGCACAAGGCCTTGTATAGGGAGTATAGACCACTAGTATTTGATGATGTAATAGGTCAGGATCATATCATCAGGACTCTCAAAAATCAAATAAAAGAAAATAGTATGAGTCATGCCTACCTATTCTGTGGGACTAGGGGGACCGGTAAGACTACTACGGCCAAGATCCTATCTAGGGCTGTAAACTGTCAGCTTAGTGACCAAGATCATCCTTGTAACCAGTGTCCAAGCTGCCAGTCTATACTGGATTCATCAAACCTAGATGTTATAGAAATAGACGCAGCATCCAACAACAGTGTAGATGATATTAGGGAATTGAGGGATACTGTCAAGTATACACCGGCCAATTCCAAGTATAAGGTATATATAATAGATGAGGTTCACATGCTGTCACAGGGGGCCTTCAATGCTCTTTTAAAAACTCTGGAGGAGCCACCTTCATATGTAATCTTTATTCTGGCAACCACAGAGCCCAACAAGATACCGGCTACTGTCCTGTCCAGGTGTCAGAGGTTTGACTTCAAGAGGGTATCTGTGGGAGACCTAATAGATAGGATGAAACTCATATGCCAGAGTGAATCTATAGATATAGATGAAGATGCCCTTAGGATAATAGCTAGAAATGGCCAGGGGTCAGTCAGGGATGCACTGAGTATCTTAGACAAGTGCCTATCTTTTGGTGGTAATATTTTGACTGGGGACCAGGTCTTAGAACTCCTAGGAGGTTCAGACCCGGACCAGCTATTGAAAATGGCCAAGTCTATAATGGATTCAGACGTATGTAAGTCTATGGAAATGATAGAGGACTACTTTATGTGGGGCAAGGACCTAAGGCTCTTGGTAGAGGATATTACGGACTTTTTTAGGTCACTTATGATGGTCAAGATTTTTGGTCAGGCAAGCGACCTGGTGGATTTGACCAGGGACCAGGCCCAGACTATGATGGCCTTGGCCAAGGACATAGATACAGAAGAAATCATTAGGATACTGACTATCCTGTCAGACCTATCTGAAAAGCTGAGATTTTCTACAAACCAGAGGATGACCCTGGAAATATATATAATGAAGCTGGCATCACCGGCTATGGACCAGTCAGACCAGGCCTTGGCAAAGAGGTTAGAAAAGATAGAAAAGTTGGTTGAAGATGGTAGGATTAGTATAAATACCAACCTGTCTCCAGACCAGGTCAACCAGCTTGCCCTGGCCCAGTCAGTAAACCAGTTACCAGGCCAGGTATATTCTGGCCAGGATCAAGTGACAAAGTCAAGCCTGGACAGTGGTGATAAATTTGATATAATAGACGATGAGGACCTAGTCCTTATCAATGAAAATTGGGACAAGTTCTTGGACCAGATGAAGGCTGATAAGAAGATGCCACTAAGGGCCTTTTTAATACAAAAGCATGGTCTAAGATATAAAAATGGCATACTCTATATAATATTGGAAGACAAGTTTGAGTTTGCTATAGAGAGATTAGAAGAAGAGGCCAACAAGGCCTATATACAGGATACCTTATCCAGGATATGTGGTCTAAAGATTGACCTGAGGTTTATCAAGTTGACTGATATGAAAAATATGAATTTTGACCAGGAAGACCCAGTAGAAGATGAAAAGAGCCCAGAAGAGGCCTTGCTCCAGGATGTTCTGGGTGATACCCTAGAGATAAAGGATGATAAGGCTTAGGACAAATAATAAGCTGAATATAAATGAAAAAAAGTATAAATTAGGAGGAAATGATAATGGCTAAAAAAGGTGGATTTGGCGGAGGAATGCCAGGCGGAATGAATATGAATAACCTGTTGAAGCAGGCTCAGAAGATGCAGGCTGACATGCAGAAGGCCCAGGAAGAACTAGAGGCCAAGGAATTAGAAGCATCTGTAGGTGGTGGAGCAGTAGTTGTAAAGGTAAACGGTAAGAAGGAAGTAGTAGCAATCAACATCAAGCCTGAAGTAGTAGACCCAGACGATATAGAAATGCTGGAAGACCTAGTGATGAGTGCTGTAAACCAGGCCATGAGAGATATAGATGAGTTACAGAAGTCTCAGATGGGCAAGCTAACAGGTGGTATGAACCTACCTTTCTAGTTTGCTAGTTAGGGTATAGAAGGTGATAGAAGAGTATGGAGAATTATAGCGAGCCGATTGACAGGCTCATAAATGAATTTTCAAAGCTACCAGGCATAGGCAGGAAGACAGCCCAGAGGTTGGCCTTTCACGTGATAAATATGGATATAAAGGATGTAACAGGCCTATCCAAGGCCCTGGTAGACGTGAAAAATGAAATAAAGTATTGCAGTGTATGTTGCAATATTTCTGATACAGAGGTATGTCCTATATGTGCCAACAGTCATAGGGACCCATCTACCATATGTGTAGTTGAGGACCCAAGGGATGTGGCAGCCATGGAAAGGACCAAGGACTACAGCGGTCGTTACCATGTTCTAAATGGGGTTATTTCACCCATGGATGGAATTGGGCCTGATATGCTAAATATCAAGGAGCTAATTTCAAGGCTGGGCGATGGCAGTGTAAAGGAAATAATAATGGCGACTAATCCAACTATAGAGGGGGAGGCAACTGCCATGTATATTTCTAGGCTAGTAAAGCCAATGGGGATCAAGGTTACCAGGATAGCTCATGGTCTACCAGTAGGTGGTGACCTAGAGTATGCTGATGATGTGACGATTTCCAAGGCTCTAGAGGGAAGAAGAGAGATATGATGGACCTAGACCAGGAATTGGAGATAGCCCAGGCCTGTTTGGACCAATATAGTTTGGACCTGAAGAGGGCCGAAAATATGGCTAATGAATATGATGAAAACAAGGCCCTTGGTCTGGTAGTAAAGAAGAGACACAACCAGACTAGGGCAAAAAAATCAGGCAGGACTTCCAGATACAAGAGGGTCAATGATACCAGTGTATTTAGGAATAATGCCAGAAACTTTCAATATGATTATGAAGAGGACTACTATGAGCCTCATAGTAAAAATAATAGCGTTGACAGGGAAAATTAATTCTCTTTCAACGCTATTTTATATTTATAAGGAGTATGTCGACCAGGCCTTAACGATAATGCTCTTACTGATCATCATACTGTTTTCTATCTTGGTCAATAGGTTCTGCTTCAAGTGTATAGATTGGTAGTCGACATTTGACCTATCAAATATATCTAGGGCTAGGTCTGCTATATTCTCAGCAGAGTTTAGCTTTTTAATCAACCTGATATTGCCCTTCATCCTTTCAAGCCTTTCAGGATGGTCAAGCAAGACCTTTATAACAGACTTGATAGAGAATTTTTTAGTAGTCCTAATTGCAACACCACAGTTGGTCAAGAAGTCTAGGTTTTCTCCCTCTTGGCCAGGTATAAAGTATGGTATGACCATAGGGACATCCTTTAAAAGGGCCTCTGTAGTAGTCAGGCCACCAGGCTTGGTAATCAGGATGTCTATGGCTGGAAGAATATCATTCATATTATTGGTAAAACCGACTATCTTTATGTTTGTCTTGCAATCATAGTCTTTTATCTTATTTTCTAGAGAGCTCTTTAGGTGGGCATTCCTACCTGTGATTACTAATACCTGGAAGGACCTATCTATCTGACAGATATCTTCAAGAGTTCCCTTGATATTACCTGCCCCAAAGCTACCACCCATCAGAAGTATAGTCTTCTTTTGAGGGTCTAGGCCTAATTCCTCAAGGACTAGGTCCCTGGGCCTGTTTTCCAGGAAGGATTTCTCTACAGGTATACCGAAAGGCATAACCCTGGCTTCTTCAATACCATCTTCTATAAGAAGTTCTTTCACATATTCATCCCCACATATATAGTAGTCTATTTCATTCTGCAGGTAGGCTGAATGGGCTGTGTAGTCAGTCAAGACGGATATAAGTGGCGGAAAGTTGTACTTTTCTTCATTTGTCTTGGCTACAAACTCTGAAAAATCATCCTCTAGGTCTTCACCCCTAGCCCCCTTCTTCAACCTACTAAGGGCTACTAGCGGAAAGGCGTGGGTACCTATTATTAGGTCAGGTTCTTCCTCCAAGATAAGTTTCCTGAATTTCCTTGCAAGTATTAAGGCAATTGGGTTGCTCTTAAATTCATTTATGGCAAAAAACTTCCTGTCAGACAACTTGTACATACCGCCATATGCTGATGGTGTATACTTGGCTGATATTTCATAACCATCTGATATCAGCTTGTCCATGGCAGTACTTACCAGCTTAAAACTATCTATGATCTTGCATTCTATATTATGACCCTGGTAGGTCCTTTTTTCTAGTTCTTCAATAATGGCCCTTGCAGCCCTATTGTGGCCTCCACCTGTGGAAGCGGTCATTATTAATACTTTTTTCATATTAATACCCCCTTAATTACATAAAGATTATAGACCAAAATAGGAGGAAGTAAAAGTACTTTAACGGAAATATAATATATTCTTAAGACAATCTTTATAATTTTAAATTAGGGTAGGTTTTTCACAAAAAAATAAAATATAGACATTCGTATCTATTAAAAGTGTATTGAAAAGTGCTTTTAGGAAAAAACTATAAGGATGCAAATTTTTCTTGAAAAAGCTATTGACTTTTAAGGGTAACTTTGATATTATAATACTTGTTCAAAACAAGTAGTGATTGAAACAAGCCTTGACTAGGCGAGGTCGGTATGCGGCTCATTGGTCAAGTGGTTAAGACTCCGCCCTCTCACGGCGGCAACAGGGGTTCGAATCCCCTATGAGTCATAATTATATATGCGGGTGTAGCTCAATGGTAGAGTTCTGGCCTTCCAAGCCAGCTGTGAGGGT
>JAERMT010000401.1_pt1 | contig 25422 bp, 18 predicted proteins | sample 9267081 | NCBI WGS metagenome assembly JAERMT01 (sample SAMN17071939, study PRJNA684904) | human gut metagenome | isolation source: diarrhea sample from child under the age of five | host: Homo sapiens | place: South Africa: Mafikeng, Mafikeng Provincial Hospital | collected 2019-09
ATATAATATCTCGTGCTATATAGAGCGATGTTTAAAAAGTGTGATGAATCAAACATGGAAGAACTTAGAAGTCATAGTTGTCGATGATGGATCAACAGATGATACTGTAAATGTAGTGAACCTTTATGCAGCAAAGGATAAGCGAATTCAAATAGTAGAGAAAAAAAATGGAGGAGTTACTTCTGCTAGATTAGTTGGAGTTACAGTTGCTACAGGAGAGCTTATAGGTTTTGTTGATGGTGACGATATAATTGAAGTTGATATGTATGAACATTTGTTGAGTAACGCAATTGAATATTCGGCGGATATTTCACATTGTGGATATCAAATGGTTTTTCCAAATCGAGTGGATTATTACTATAATACAGGACGTTTAGTGATACAAGATAAAAATAAAGGCTTAAAAGATCTGATAAAAGGTGCGTATATTGAACCTGGATTATGTAATAAATTATTTCGCAGGAAGTTATTCGACAGAATATTATCTGATAATCTAATGGATATTTCTATAAAAAATAATGAGGATTTAATGATGAATTTCTACTTGTTTTCGGAAGCAGAAAATTCAATTTATGAGGATTTTTGTCCATATCATTATATAGTTAGAAAAAATTCTGCAGCGAATGGGCGAATAAATGAGAATAGATTGCTTGATCCAATAAAAGTAACTAGACACTTATTGAGGGAAACTATTAGTTCAGATGAGTTATATAGAATATTAAAGGAACGATATGTGAGACAGATAATATTGCTAGCTTCTATGGATGTACAAGAAAACCCTGAATTGATAAAACGTAATCAAAATATAGCAAGGCAGGAATTGAGAGGACTTATTCATGAGATCATGTTTAATAATTCTTATGGAATAAAACTAAAAGTGATGGCTATTTTAGCGAGCTGGTGTCCTGGATTATATCGATGTATACATGGAATCTATGAACAAGTAACAGGATTGAATAAAATTTATGAAATAGAGTAAAAAGAAATGGAATTAATTAGTGTTATTGTACCGATATACAATGTTGAAAAATATTTAAATCGTTGTATTAAATCAATAGTAAATCAAACTTTTAAGAATCTTGAAATAATTCTTGTAGATGATGGGTCATCGGATAAATGTCCAGAAATATGTGACGAATGGGCTAAAAAAGATAAGCGAATTAAGGTGTTTCATAAGAAAAATGGTGGATTATCAGATGCAAGAAATGTGGGATTAAAGGCTGCTTTTGGGAAGTATATTGGATTTGTTGATTCGGATGATTGGATCGCAGATAAAATGTATGAAAAGCTATTGCAGTCAATAAATGAGACACATTCACAAATTGCAGCTTGTAGTGTAGAGATGATTTGGGAAAATACAAAAAAAAGAAAAATGTTAACACCACAAATAAATTGTGTTATGGAACGCGAGGAGGCACAAAAGGCATTATTAGAAGAAACTATTCTAAAACAACCGGTATGGTATAAGTTATATGAAAAGTCAGTGTTAAAAGATATTTGGTTTGAAAAAGGAAAGTTGTATGAAGATGATTATTGGAGTTATCAAGTTGTACATAATGCACACAAAGTGAGTGTGATTGATTACATAGGGTATTTTTATATGCAACACAAGGATAGCATTATGGGAAGCGGATATAGATTTAAATGCTTAGATGTTATTGAAGCATACTGTAATAGGTATTTGTTTTTTGAATTTTTTGAACCCAATCTTATGGATACGGCATTGATAACACTTTGGGAAAAATGCATATATCATGGAACAATGTCATGTATATATTTAAAAGGGAAACAAAAAGAGATGGCTTTATCATATTTAGAGAGTGTTTTAAAAAAGTACCCTATTTCAAACAACAATATAAAAGAATTGAAACTATCTCATAAGTTATGGATTTATCTAGCTAAGATATCATTGCGTAGTGCATGCAAAATAAAAAAAGGATTAAGGGTTGGAATATAATATGAATTTTGCTATAAGAGATGACGATACATGCTACTATACAACACCAAAAGAATTAGAAGATGCATACAAAGAAATTGCAAATATTCCGATTTCTTTATCAGTAATACCATATGCAACTTTTAATCATGGAGACACGTTTCCGTACAAAAGAGAATATTTTGAAGGTAAGAAATATGCAGATATAGGAAAAAATAGAATACTTATAAATTTTATTAAAGATAATCGGGCAAGGTATGAAGTTTTATTACATGGAATTCATCATGAATATTATAAATGTGATGATTTTTGGATTCCTGAAATGATGTATTTATCTAAAAATGAAATTAGAGTGTTATTACCGGAAGCGAAAAAGTATTTAGAAGATATATTTGCAACAAAAATAAGGGCTTTTGTTGCACCTAGTAATTGGATGGATGCTCGTACTATATCTGTTATTGATAAATTAGGAATGCATACAATGTGTTTATTATCAAAAAAATTTGATCATCCGTTATCAATTCCTTTTTTAAAATATTATGTAAAGCGAAATATAAATAAAATTTTAAAAAATTGTGAGTCGATTGGAATTCAGAAATATAAAAATCATTATGAGACAGAGATGTATCCCATAAGTAATGATATTGAAATGTGGAATACGTATCTATTACTAAAAAAACTCAATGCTCCATATATAATCTATACACATTATTGGGAACTAAATAAGGACAAAGAAAAGAAGAAGACTTTAAAACGAATTATATCACGTATGTTGGAAGATGGAGCAGAACCATGCTTTGTTTCAGAATGTTTTGATAAAATATGAGGATTAATAATGTGAAATGGAAATATAAAATTACACTTTTTACACCCACTTACAATCGAGCATATATCTTAGAAAATTTGTATAAATCTATTCAGCGGCAGACATATCGAAACTTTGAATGGTTGATAGTGGATGATGGATCTTCTGATAATACAGAAGGATTGGTGAATAAATGGTTGGAAGATAAAAACGATTTTCCTATTCGTTATTATAAACAGACGAATGGTGGAAAATGCAGAGCTATTAACTGGGGGCTGGATTTGGCCGAGGGAGAACTTTTTTTTATAATGGATTCAGACGATTATTTAACCAATAATGCGTTAGAAAGGGTTGTTTACTGGGAAAGTACGATTGCGAATAAGCCAATGTTTATGGGGGTTGTGGGAAATCGGGGAACAACGGAAAATTATTCTCCAAATCGGCCGCTTGGTGCATCGTATAGAGATGGAAATGTATTTGAACGTTATCCAGAGTATACGAAAAATGTAATTGATGGTGAACATGCCGGTGTATGGTATACAGAAATTCATCGAAAATATAAATATCCAGAAGTTGAGGGTGAAAATTTTATAACGCCGGCAGTTACGTGGAATCGTATGGCGCATGATGGATATAAAGTACGAGTTTTTGATGAAATTATTTGGGTATGTAATTATTTACAAGACGGTTTAACTATGCAAGGTAATATGCGCTTTATAAAGAATCCTAAAGGCGCGGGATTATGGTTAAGAGAAAAAGCAAATTTTCTACATTATTCATTAATTGAAAAAATGAAAATGTGGTACACATTTTATTGCGACCATACATTTTGTAAAAATCCATATCGTTTAACAAAGAAACAATGTGCAGAGTATATTGGTGCACCATTATGTATGATTTATGCAGCTGCAATGATTCATGGAATATCGAAAAAAATAAAGGGAAAAAAATGAAAAATATTATTATTACGGGAGGAGAACTTTTTAATAAAGGTGCACAGGCAATGACGTTCATTGCAGTTGATGAACTGAAAAAACGTTTTCCTGCTCACCAGATACTTGTATTGTCTGAATTGGATCTGCAGCGTTCAAAAGAGGAACGAGAGCAGTATGCATTTCAATTTATCGGATGGTATCCCTTAAAATTTGCAAAGTGTCAGACAAGACCGGTTCTGAGAACTTTATGTGTATTACGCAGTAAAAAAGAGCTATTGGAAGCTGAAACTATTTATAAAAATACAGATTTGATGATTGATATAAGCGGATATGCATTGGGATCTAACTGGAGTAAAGAGACGTGCAATCGTTATTTAGACCATTTAGAATTTGCAGAAGCTTTTCATATTCCGATTTATTTAATGCCACAGTCTTTTGGTCCATTTGATTTCAGAGGCAGAGAAGGAAAAAAAATCGAACAGAGAATAAGGAAACTATTACCAACTGTAAAAACGATTTATGTACGAGAACGAAAAGGATATGAAGAATTAAAAAGAAAATATTGTCTGAATAATGTGTTTCTTGCCAATGACATTGTACTCAATAATTCAGAGATTGATCTGAAAAACATATATCGGAAATTACCGGATATGCTGTTGCCGGATATTATGCCAGGAAGTATTGCTCTGATTCCTAATCAAAGAAATTATACAGTTGCGAGTGAAGAGCAGGTGCAGGAAATTTATATTAAAACAATAAAAAAGCTGCTTCACAATAATTACAAAGTATATTTAATAAGTCATTCTGAGGTCGATATTGAGATATGCAGAGAACTAAAGAATAAATTTGAACAGGAAGCGCATGTAATATTCGTAGATAGAGAATTAAATTGTTTAGAATTTAGTGAAATCATAAAACAGTTTGAATTTGTAATTGCATCGCGTTTCCATTCAATTGTTCATGCTTTTAGAAATGGAATACCATGCATCGCTTTAGGATGGGCAACAAAATATTATGAGTTGATGGAAATGTTTGATCAGGAACAATATATGTTGGATCTGCGGCAAGGAATTAAAGTGGATGAGGTGGAAGAAAGAATTGATTCTATGATCTTGGAAAGAGAAGAGGTTTCGTTAATTATACAAGAAAGACTTGAGGAGTTACGGGAAAACAATGTATTTGAGGCAATTAAATTGTAGTTGGGAGCTGAGATGAAAATTGGACGAACAAAAAATACATTACGAAATATAGTATATGGATTTTGCTATCGACTGCTAAGTATTATATTGCCTTTTATTTCAAGAACAGCAATTTTGTACATACTTGGTGAGCAATATCTTGGGTTAAGCAGTTTATTTACCTCTATATTGAGTTTTCTGAGTCTTGCAGAATTAGGTGTTGGTGGGGCTATGGTTTATAGCATGTATAAACCTATTGCAGAAAATGATACAACAACAATTCGAGCACTGTTAAATTTATACCGCAAATTTTACAGGGCGATTGGCACAGTCATTTTCGTGATTGGCTTATGTCTGACACCATTTTTAAGATTACTGATTCATGAATCGCTGCCTCAAAATATAAATATTTATATTCTATATCTGTTATACCTTTTAAATGCTGTGTTAAGTTACTGGCTTTTTGCATATAAGAGTGCAGTTTTACAAGCTTTTCAGAGAAATGATGTGGAAAGTAAGATTGCTATGCTCATAACACCCTTGTCTTATGCAGTTATGCTGGGAACCCTGTTTTTAACACGAAATTATTATGCATATATTATTTGGCTGCCAATTTTTACGACTATAACAAATGTAATCCGATTAATTTATGTTGATAAAAATTTTCCGGGATTGGAACCAGAAGGCGAAATCAGTCAGGAACTTCGAAAATCTATTGTTAAAAAAGTGAAAGCCTTAATTGGAACAAAGTTAAACACGGTTGTATTGAATGCAGCAGATAACATTGTAATAGCTGCTTTCTTTGGACTCACGACAATTGCTATTTACGGAAACTATTATTACATTATGAGTTCCATTATTGGATTTCTGGGAATTGTATATTCTGCTATGACGGCTGGACTGGGAAATAGCATTGCAATGGAAAGTGTCGAAAAGAACTACCGTGATTTCATGAAATTTTCTTTTATGAATTCCTGGCTGGTAGGCTGGTGTACGATTTGTCTGATTTGCCTTTATCAGCCATTTATGTATTTATGGACAGGTAAGGAACTGTTGTTTCCATTTTATATAGTAATAGAATTTGGCGTTTATTTTTACATTTACCAGATTCGAAAAATCCCGGTGACATACAAAGATGCCGCTGGAATTTGGTGGGAAGATCGCTTTCGCCCGTACATCTGTATGGTAGTAAATTTGGGATTAAATATTCTTTTGGCACAGGTAATAGGAATATCGGGGATTCTCATCTCAACAGTAATTTCTTTATGCATTTCCATACCGTGGGAAAATTATACGATTTTTAAATATATATTTCATAGAGGAAGTTGGGAATATTATCGAAAAATGGCCTATTATGCAGTTACAGTTTTTATTGCGGGAATCGTCACGTTTGTGGCATGTAAACCCTGGGGGAATAATTTTCCGGCACTGATTATACGAGGCGGTATTTGCATAGTTATACCAAATTTGATCATTATTTTAGGAAATTTCAAAGGTGAAGAATTTCATGATACAAAAGAATTTTTGTTAAGAATTTTAAAGAGCAGGGAATGAAACACGAATGGATGCTGAAAATATATTGTGTACTGTTAAGTGGAATTTATGTAGTGGATGCGGGATTTGCGTAGGGGTATGCCCTAAGAAATGTCTTTCCTGGAAGTATGAAAAGGGAATGTATTATCCGTATATTGATGCAAATAGTTGTATATCCTGTGGAATTTGTAAAAAAGTTTGTCCCGGGCTTAGTCATAGATATGAAAAAAACGAAGGATACAAAGCGGTAGAAGGAAAAGTCCTTATTAGCTATAGTGCGTGGAGCAAGTCGCCTGAGATACGTCATGTTTCAGCATCGGGAGGAGTCGTCTCTTCAATTATCCAATATTTACTGGAAAATAAAATTTATGATAGGGCGTTCCTTGTTGACAGTTATGATTATCATCAGCAGGTGCTGACTCGACTGGTTACGGTACAGGATGTGGAAAACATAAGTGTTTCAGATTATCCGAAATCCAGATATATTCCTGTTTCTCATGAAAATGCCATAGCATATATGAAGAGTAACCGTTCAAAGAAAGTTATTTTAATTGGAACTTCCTGTGCGATACGGGGCTTTACATCAGCGATAGAGTTGTTGAATTTGAAGCGAGAGAATTATTTGATGATAGGTTTATTCTGTGATCGAGTATTTAATTACAATGTGGCTGACTATTATCAACAAAGCGTATTTTGCCATAATAAAAAACTGGAAAAACTGCATTTTAAAAATAAAGAAAGTGGCGGATGGCCGGGAAATATGAAATTCATTTTTACTGACGGGACTGTAGCATATCAGGATAAAGCAGAACGGGTAAAAATAAAGAATTATTTTATGCCAGAGCGATGTCTTTATTGTATTGATAAACTTAATGTTTATGCAGATATTTCAGTTGGAGATAATTATACGCAGCAAGATTCTTCTTTACTTGGAAGTAATTCAGTCATCATTCGGACAGATGTTGGAATGGCAGTATGGAACAGGATGAAAACGTTATTGGAATATAACATGGTTTCAGTAGAAAAGATCATGAAGGCACAGTATATCGATGGGAGATTGAATAATTTTTATTATGGAAAATTAAAAGAAAAAGTTATTTTGAAAAAAACAGGGGAACAAATTGTTTTAAATGAGGGAATCATTGTGACACAAGATCCTCAGATTTATCGTAAAGTATGGAAAAACAATCTTAACATGCTCAAAGCTGGGGAAACCTATCGTGAAAATCCGAAAGAATTACAGAAACAAATGACAGCAGCTAAGAAAAAAAGAAAATCAGGAGTAGGAAGACGGATTTTGAAGAGAGGTTATCGTTGTATAAAGTACTGCATTACGAAGGGAGAATAAGCGTGAAAAAGGTAATGCTGGTTTTTGGAACAAGACCGGAAGCAATAAAAATGTGTCCCTTGGTGAATGAGCTAAAAAAAAGAGATACGATAAAAACAATAGTTTGTGTAACTGGTCAACATCGCCAAATGTTAGATCAGGTATTGGAAGCTTTCGGAGTTATTCCTGAATATAATCTTTCTATTATGAAAGATAAACAGACGTTATTTGACATTACAATAAATATTTTGCAGGGAATTAAGAATGTATTAGAAGAAGTGAAGCCGGATATAGTATTGGTACATGGAGACACTTCAACAACATTTGTAACGACACTGGCATGTTTTTATCTGCAAATTCCGGTAGGGCATGTGGAAGCTGGGCTTCGTACATATGATATTTATTCACCGTATCCTGAAGAATTTAATCGCCAGGCAGTGAGCATTATAAGTCAATATAATTTTGCACCAACAGAGCTTTCTAAACAAAATCTGCTGAAAGAGGGAAAAAAAGCAGAAAGTATTTATGTTACAGGCAATACTGCGATAGATGCGTTAAAAACAACGGTTCGTGATGAATATACGCATCCGGAACTGGAATGGGCAAATGACAGTCAGTTAATTCTGATTACAGCTCATCGGAGAGAAAATCTGGGAGAACCAATGAAACATATGTTTCGGGCAATCCGTCGTGTTATGGATGAGCATTCAGATGTAAAAGCAATTTATCCGATTCATATGAATCCAATTGTTCGTGAAACTGCTAATGAAATTCTGGGAGATGATGATCGCATCCATATTATTGAGCCTTTGGAAGTCTTAGATTTTCATAATTTCCTCAGTCGAAGTTATATGATTCTGACAGATTCTGGTGGAATTCAGGAGGAAGCGCCTTCTTTGGGAAAACCGGTTTTAGTTATGCGTGATACGACGGAACGTCCGGAAGGTGTAGCCGCTGGTACGTTAAAATTAGTTGGAACAGAGGAAGAAAGTATTTATAACAATTTCAAATTGTTGCTGGAGAATGAAGGAGAATATGCAAAGATGAGTAATGCAAGTAATCCATACGGAGATGGATTTGCCTGCAAAAGAATTGCAGATATTATAGAGAGAAATGTATAAGCATAAAAAATCTATATTTATTACGATAATATTATTGAGCCTTGTTTTAATATCGTGTGTTAGTCTATATACCTCCGCACACTCACTTTCTGTCACCACCTATCAGGTACAGTACAATGACCTTTCTTCCTCCCTCCGCATCCTCCAGCTCACGGACCTGCATAACAGTGAATTCGGAACCCAAAACTCTCGTCTGATTTCTGATGTCAGAGATCAATCCCCGGACCTGATCCTCCTGACCGGAGATTTGCTGAACTCAAACGAGCAGCGTACGGACATCGCAACAAACCTGATCACACAGCTTTGTGACATCGCTCCGGTCTACTGTTCGAATGGTAATCATGAGATTGAGTATCAGGAAAATTACGGCGTGGATGTGGACGAGCTGTACAGGGAAGCGGGGGCAGTAGTGTTGGAAAAGGAGTACCAGGATATTATAGTCAATGATCAGAAAATCCGGTTGGGAGGCATTTATGGATACTGCCTTCCGGGAAAATATCTGGAGACGGGAGAGGCTGATCAGGAGGAATGTACATTTCTGAAAGATTTCCAGAACACAGATCTGCCAACAATCCTGATGTGTCACATGCCGGTCTGCTGGATGATCAATGGTAGTCTGGATGCATGGGATGTGGATTATGTGTTTGCAGGACACGTGCATGGTGGAGAAGTGATTCTGCCGTTTATCGGGGGATTGTATGGGCCGGATCTGGGCTGGTTTCCAGGGAAGATGGAAGGTGTTTTTACTTCAGAAAACAAGGAAAAAACATTGATTTTGTCAAGAGGACTTGGAACGAGTGAGAGGATTCCTCGCTTTAATAATATACCGGAAATTATGGTTGTAGATATTCAGGGAAAGGACTGAGTGCATGGAACGAGCAGAGCAGTTATTTGTCGAGGTAGTAAGTGTATCACTGGAAAATAAATCAGTATCATGGAAGGAACCGCTGACGCTTAATGAGTGGCAGCGGATCTTTTATCTTGCGGAGTCACATCATGTATTACCGATGGTCTATGAAGCAATATTCCGGAGCAATTCGGTGAAAAAAACGACGCAAAAAGAAATCAGGGATTTATTGCAATTTTACAAAAGAAAGACAATGAACCTTGTGATGCTTCAGACGATAAAGACGCAGGAATACCTGGAATTGGTGCGATTTTTGCAGAAAAAAGGAATTCGGATGCTTACTGTTAAAGGAATTATTTGCAGGGAACTTTACCCGAAATCGGACTATCGAATTTCGGGAGATGAGGACATACTGGTGGATAAAACACAGTTCGAAAAATGCCATAAAGCGCTTCTTGAGTTTGGGATGAAACCGGTAAAGAAAGGAATCAACATAGGTACAGAATATGAGGTTTCCTATATGAAACCAGGCTCTCCACTTTATATAGAAGTACATAAAAGTCTGTTCCCGCCTGAGTCAGAAGTCTATGGAGATTTTAACCGCTTCTTTATGAGAAGTGCAGAAAATCCGGCACGCATTCTGGTTGAGGGAACAGAAATTCTTACTTTGGATTATACAGAGCATCTCTTTTACTTAATTTGTCATGCATATAAACATTTTCTGCACAGTGGATTTGGGATGCGACAGGTCTGTGACATTATTATGTATAGTAATATGTATGGAGAGAAAATTAACTGGCAGTTACTGCTTGGATGGAGCAGAGAGATTCACGGAGAATTTTTTGCAGCTGCATTGTTCAAAATTGGAAAAAAATATCTGATTTTTGATGAAAAAAAAGCATGTTTTCCGGAAGAATGGCGTAAAATAAAAGTGGATGAGTCTTTGCTTCTGCGGGATATTCTGGATGCCGGTGTATACGGTTATGAAGGGCGAGAGCGCAGACACAGCAGCAATCTTACTCTGAATGAAGTGTCAAGACAATGGAATAGGGAGAGAAAAAATCCTGTGTTACAAACAATTTTTCCTTCATTAAAAAGTATGAAAAATGAGTTCGCTTTTTTGAAAAAAATCCCTTTTTTGTTGCCAGTAGCATGGCTTATCCGTATACTGAGATATAAGAAGGAGACGCGTAAAAATACTCATGGGAATGTAATAGATGCGTTGAAAATTGGTAACCGGCGTATTGAACTTATGAGAAAATACAAGATTATAAAATGAGCAGTACCTGGCGGGGTGTTGGGCTCATACGAAAGCGAAAACTACTGCTTTGGATAACTCAATAAAACAGAGGGAGACAAGCGTAGGGAAAAGAAAAATAGAAAATGAAAAAGATAAATAAACAGAATACCAGAGGAAAGGAAGGAAACGTGTCATGGAAGGAAACATTATTATAGCAGGAGGCTAACATGCAGAAACAGTCGATTGTAATTGAACCTCATGAGACAATAAAAGAATTTCGTTTATATTTGTATGAAAGAGAAAACGCGAAGGCAACAATTGATAAATATCTTACAGATGTGAATACATTTTATAAATTTTTGAATCACAATTATGAAATTTCGAAACAGAGAGTTCTGGAATATAAAGAGTGGTTGCAGAGACATTATGCAGTTTCCAGCGCAAATTCCATGCTGGCAGCACTTTCACAGTTTTTGGAATTTCTCGGAGTCAGTTCCATGAAAGTGAAGCGGATCAAGGTGCAGAGGCAAATGATCCTGCAGGAAGATCAGCTGCTTTCGGAGGAAGAGTATCATACGCTGGTCAATACAGCATATAAGAAAGGACAAAAAAGTCTGGCGCTGATCATGGAGACGATCGCTGCAACAGGCATTCGTATCAGCGAACTCAAATATTTTACGGTACGTGCTGTGAAGTGTGGTAATATCATTATTCAGAACAAAGGAAAAATCAGACGTATTTTAATACCGGGAGCTATCAGAAAAAAGCTTCTGTACTATTGCTTTATACACGATATCAAGGATGGAATTATTTTTATAACAAAGAATGGAAATGCACAGAATCGAAGTAATATCTGGACACAGATGAAAAAACTCTGCAAGCTTACAGGAATTGCAAAAGGGAAGGTGTATCCACATGCATTCAGACATTTATTTGCAAGAATGTACTATCATCTTACCAGCGATATTTCCGGTCTGGCAGATATTCTGGGACACAGTAGTATTGAAACAACACGTATCTATACTGCTGATTCGGAGAAAAAGTATCTGTCCAGCATGGAACGGCTTGAAGTACTTCTTAGTAGCGGAAGACCGTTGGAAACGGTGCTGGAATAAACAAAAAACACTACATAATAATAATTAAGTAGTGTCGTTAATGTTATAAAAAAACAAATTTTCTTCATTCTTTTTGTATTCTAACATACAGCTATACAATGTTCAAGTTTTTTTAAACTCTCTTCTGTTAATATAATCCCCAAAATCAATTTTTTATGGTAAATCGACAACAAAATAAATGGTAAACACTACTTAATTATTATTATGTAGTGCCAGGCTTTTTTACAAAAAGCAGAACAGTCATTCTCTTTATATAATGGCATGATGCAGAAGGAAAAGCTGGAGTATATAAACGCAAATACAGAACATTTGCAAATAAAAAGGCATGATCTGTGTTTCTTTTGTGTGCCATAAAATGGATGAATACGGTTCTGGCAGTGCTTACAGGGAGAAGAAAAATATTATGAAAATCGACAGAAATTTTGTGTTACGGGAAATTGCCGGTGAGTGTATTATTATTCCCACAGGAAAAACAGCATTGGAGTTTAATGGACTGATCACAGTGAATGAGATTGGCATGGAACTCTGGAAAATGCTCCAGAATGAGGTGACTTTTGATGATCTTTTGAAGGGTATCATGGAAGAATATGATGTAGATAAAGAAGTTGCTAAAGAGGATATTCAGGATTTTCTGGATAAACTGATCGATGGAGGAATCCTTACAGAAGATGACAGTACAGAGAGCAGATAAAGCATTTTTTTTTACGAAAGATAATTGTATAGATAAAACATATGAATTGGAGAAGGGGATAAAAATGTTCCCTTCTATTTTTATAGAAGGAGCAGCGGCATCCGGAAAGACAGTTGCAGTCAAAATGTTTCTGGAGAAACAAAAAGATATCAATTTTGCCCTCTTTTTTATGGACAAAGAACGTGACGATGGAACTTTTATCAGGAAACTGTCTCAGATACGAAAACGTATGGAACAGGAAACAATCTGGGTGATCTGTGAAGATATGAATCAGCCTTTATCTGAGATAAAAGCAACAACCCTGGTTGACTTTGTACAGAGGCTTCAGGATAAAAACAGGTGCATTTTTGTCAGCAGAGAAAAACCGCACAGAAAGTTTCTGGAATTATTATGGAAAGAAAAAATGTATATGGTTACGCAGAAAGATCTTCTTTTTTCTATAAATGAAATAGAACAAATGAGGGCAGAAAAGCAGATTTCGGTGAGAGCAAAAGAAATATATCAGGAGACAGGAGGCTGGCCGGGGTGTGTCAGTCTGATGATGCGGATACTTGAGCGGAGAGAAGAAACTGGAGAGAAAATATCAGTTGCAGAAGTACGGGAATGCTATGAGATAGCAGAATACATTGAATCAGATATTCTGGGAACATTGTCAAAACTGGAAAAAGATATTCTGGAGATTGGTGCCTGGTGTCCATGGCTCAGTAAAAAGATGTGCATGGATATATGGAATGTATCAGGTGGCGAAGAAGTCATTGAAAATCTTGTCAGAAAAGGCTTCCTGACTGAAATTGAAAAAGGAAGATATAATACGGCAAGATTGTTCGAAAAAACGGTCCGTAGACAAATTCCGGAGAAACATTTCTGGATCATGGTTGGACAGTGGTATGAAACAGAAGATTTTATAAAAGAAGCCTTTTTCTGCATAAAACAGTCAGGAGATCAAAAGTTTTTTCAGGAGTTTGCAATCCGTAGTTATAAAAAACTTCCTTATATAAGTATGGGAACGGATGATTTTGAAGAATGGAAGGAAAATCTTCCGGAACTTTGTTTCCTGCGAGGAATGCAGTGTTGTTTTCGACAGGATATAGACGGAATGGATCGGGAAATACGGAGACTTGAAAAACAACTGGATCAGACGAATGACCTCAAAGTAAAAGAAATTTATCTGAATTTATTGTATGCAAGACCGAATTTTCCGCTTGATCTATGGATGAAACTTCTTGAAAAAAATGAGAAGACAGATGTCAGTATATCTTTATATAACGTACTCGGTGGTTCAGATTCCTATCTCTGTGGTCTGCGAGATCTGTCAGAACTTTTTTCCTGTCCACGCAAAGAAGAAAACAGAAAAATGCGTATCTGGAAGGAAAGTCTGGATGAACAGGCAATGGAATGGTATCGGAGGGCACGGAAGGAATATTACATTGAAATTGTCCAGGAAAAGTGTGAAACATTTGAAAAATGTGAGGTGTCTCAGGTGATTCGAGACAGTGAAGAAGAACTTGCATTAGATGTAAATGAGCAAAATTACGGTAGATTCTTACAGTATGTAAAAGCCTATTTGAAGATGCGCCAGTATGAAAAAGCGGAGAAAATTTTTGAAAAACTGATTCCTTTTTTGAAGTTGTATCACAGAAATCGATTTCTCGCAGAAGTCCTTTTTGAACAGGCAGTATGTACCTGGGAAAAAGGCAGTCACGGACAGGCGCTTCGTTATGTGATCGAGTCATTTTTTTATAGTGAGAATGCAAGGTATGTCCTTTTTTATACAGAATATGGAAAAGGTGGAAAAGAAGTTCTGAGTGCTTATGTGGAGTGGATGAAGCAAAATTCACCGGAAGGATGGCACCGTAAAAAGAAATATAACTATGGAAATGTGCGTCGAATGCCGAAGGAGGATTATCTGGAACTGATTCTCCGAATGGCAAAAAAACAGTGTTCTTCGGCACCGGAAAGTGTTCAGAAAACTCCGGAAGAACATCTGACAATGATGGAAACAGTTATTCTCACATTAATTGGAAAAGGCAGGTCAAATGTGGAAATCTGCGAAGAGCTGAACCTCAAACTTTCTACTGTAAAAAGTCATATTTACAGCCTTTACAGGAAACTTGGAGTGAAGAACCGGATGCAGGCAACTATCAAGGGAAAGGAAATGGGAATTTTAAAATAACAGACAAAAAAACTCATACTTTAGTTGGTGGGAGAGCAAGAACTGAAAGAGTAAAATTTATAGCTGTATAAATATAAATTCATGCAGGGAGGGATGAGAGTGAGCGACAGGCAAAGTGGACATGGCAGGAAAAAAAACAGGCTGTGGATCCTATTGATTGTTGTGATCGTGGTTCTTCTGGGAATTGTGATTGCGATAAATCAAGGTGGACATGAGCAGGAACCTTCCACGGAGCAGACTGATGAAAATGAGACTGTTGATGATGTACAGACAGCAGAAACAAATGAGGAAGAAACAGAACCTTCAGAGGAAACGGATACAGGATTGGAATTTCCATATCTCCTGGATGATGACAAGATTCAGATAGATTCATTATTTCAGTATTCCGGTATTAATATGGATGCACAGAATGAAGAATGCGAAGATGTTGCATCGTTACAGCTGAAAAATAACTCTGATCAGTATCTGGAAAAAGCAGAAATTTCTGTTGAATTGACAGATGGAACTGCATTTTCTTTTGAAGTAGAAGACATTCCGGCTGGTAAGTCTGTGATGGCATTTGATACAGCAAACACAGCGTATGATGGAAAAACCGGAGTTGCATTGATCGATGCAACGACAACATATTCTTCTGATGCAGGACTAAAAGAAACGGATGTAAAAATCACATCAGATGATAATGGCGTCCAGCTGGAAAATATTTCCGGTGATGTACTAGCAAATCTGAAGATAAAGTATCATTGCGTGATGGACGATATGTATTTTGGCGGTATCAGCAGTGAGACAGAGGTTGCCGGACTGGCAGCAGGAGAAACAACAACCGTAGATACATCTGAGAGCATTCTTGGGGATGCGGAAGTAGTTAGTATCACATACTAGAGAAAGCGTGAATAGTAAAAAAACAGGAGTGTTAGATGCAACACCTCCGGATATTAGAGGTGAAAAACTATGTGGAGAGACATTAAAGATTATGAGGGGCTGTATGAAATTAATGAGAATGCAGTGGTACGTCGTGTAGAAGGTAAAGGAATCGACGGACGTAAGGTAACGACACATGTCGTTGTATCATCAAAAACAAGAAAAGGAACCAGATATATTGCATTGTGGAAGAATGGAAATCGAAAGACATTCATGCTTCACAAACTGTATGCAGAGGCGTTTTATATGTCCGAAAATGAAGCATGCCGACGCCTGTACAAAGGGTTTATTGGATATGGACAGGCAGTTCAAAATGTCAAAGATATTTTGCTCAAGAACCTGTCGGATCTGGAAAAAGAACAGTCGATTGGAGAGAACAGACACGATGAGATTCTGTATATCCAGCAGTTCCTTGATGAATTAAAAAATGACAAAGTATGCGGCGTGCGCCAGGTTGAAAATATTAAATAAAGCCGCGTGGAAAGGAGTAAGGAATAATTATGAAGAAGGTTTATGAAAAACCACAGGTATATATGGAGAGGTTTGAACTGAGTCAGAATATTGCACTTTGCGATTGGAAATTAGGTTCGGGTGATCCAACTAGCTGCAGAATTGAAAATGACAGATTTGAGGCTGATGGGGGAGATTTTACAGGAGGCTTTGCTACAGAAGGATTATGTGATTTCCCAACATCATCATATTGTTATTCAGATGGGTCAGGCACGCTTCCATCCATTTTTGTATCCTGATGAGCACTATTTATCTTTCATTTGCAGGCATGATTGGTTCTGTTAAAGCAGAAAATGAGATAAATGTAACCAGAAACTTTCTGCCTTTTTTGGAAGAACCCCAAAACACAGACTATTCTTTTGAGTATATCAGCTGCGAAAAACTTGGAAACTTGCAAGGGAAACTGCTTTATGCAGGAAAAGAATATGATGTTATTCAAAAAGAAAATGGAGACATTATCCGCGTTTTTAAAGATCATCAGGAAGATGATTGTGTGTATGGATATTCAAAATTGGTCCCATTTGAGAACACAGTCAAAATTTTCTATTTAAAAGGAAATGAACAGCATTTTGACGATACGAATAATAGTTTTTTCCATTCGAGTTGGGAACAGGTAATGCTGTGGAATAAAAGAATGATTCTGCATGCTGCACTTATTGATACTGTATATGGTGGAATCCTTTTTTCAGGAAAGTCGGGAGTTGGAAAAACAACCCAGGCAGAGCTCTGGATGCATTTGGAAAATGCACGGCAGATTAACGGAGACCGTCCGATCCTTTATCAAAATAATAAAGAGTGGTTTGGCTGTGGGTCACCGTATGCAGGTTCTTCTGAGTGCTATATCAATGAATGTATTCCGATTAAAGCTATTATTTTACTGGAACAGGGTGACAGGACAGAACTGCAGCAACTAAGTATTTCGGAAACTGTAAAAAGGATATATGCGAACTGTACAGTATACACATGGAATAAAGAATTCATAGAGAGAATCATAAATCTGATCACAGATCTTGCAAGTGAAGTTCCAGTCTACAGACTGGTAAATAAAGCAGACCAGGAGAGTGTTGAGACTGTTAAAAAAGAATTACTGAAGGAAGTTATAAAATGAGTTTTCCTGAAAGATATATCGTAGCACCTTTAACAGAAAAATTGTATCAAAAAGCAGAGAAAAACAAAATTCCGCTTCATGGAACCTTTGAATTGTCACCGATATGTAATTTTTCCTGCAGAATGTGTTATGTACGAAAAACGGCAAAAGAGATAGCTGCATCGGGACGAAAAATGATGACTCTGGAGCAATGGATTCATTTAGGACAAAAAGCACGTGATGCTGGAATGCTGTATTTGCTTCTGACTGGAGGAGAGCCCCTTTTGTGGCCAGATTTCTGGGAATTGTATGATGCCTTATATGAGATGGGACTTTTAATAGGAATTAATACGAATGGTTCTCTGATCGATGATAATGCGATACAGCGATGGAAAGAGCACCCACCATACAGAGTGAATCTGACCTTATACGGAGCCAGCAATGATACATACGAAACATTGTGTCATACCAGAAACGTATACAGTGAAGTAAAAAAAGCAATTATAAAAATGGCTGAAGCTGGTTTAAATATAAAGCTTAACTGTTCACTGACACCGTATAATGCGGCTGACCTGCAGGAAATGGTAGCCTTTGCAAAGGAGAAAAAGATTCCATTGACTGTATCGACTTATATGTATCCGCCTGTCAGACGTGACGCCGGAATGACTGGGCAAAATGACAGATTTCGTCCGGAGGAGGCTGCATGGTATCACATGCAACGCTATCGTTACCAAAAAGGTGAAATGGAATATAGAGAGTTTCTGAAGAATATTCAGAGGAAAATGATAATGCCTCCGGGACTTGATGAAAAGTGTGTGAATCTGGAGAATGGAAAAGTACGATGCAGAGCCGGAACTTCGACATTCTGGGTCACCTGGGACGGATACATGACACCTTGTGGAATGATGCCAGAACCAAAAGTAGATCTGCAGGAAAAATCGTTCGATACAGCATGGAAACAGTTACTTGAGGTAAGCACGAAAATTCACACATCCGGTACCTGTGAAATATGTAAAAATCAGAGGATATGTCATTCCTGTGCAGCGATGGCCTATACGGAGACTGGAAAAACTTCAGGAATCCCTGTGTATTTATGTGAAATGATGGAGGCTATGAAACAAATTGCTCAAAGGGAGCTGATATCCAGAAATGGAGAATAACTGTGCAGATATCTTGAAGTACAGTTTTTATATAGATTTTTTAATAAAAGTTAAGGAGGATGACTATGAAAAGCAAAGTAAAACGAATACTGTCAATTGTCATGACGGTGTGCATAGTGTCTACGATGATTCCTCTGACTGCTTATGGAGCAGACGTTGATTTTGGAGATGATACGACTGTGGCAGCAGAGGAATCAGAAGACAATATATCTGCTTCAGATCTGGAAGCAGATGAAAATGAGGACTCCGCAGATGTGTCTGTGGAAGAGGATGACAGTGAAATTATAGATGAAGCAGAAGAAACAGAGGACGAAGATTTTTCTTCAGATACATCAGAAGCACTTTTTTCAAGTGATGAGCAGGCTGTTGATGCGGGAATATCTTTAGCAGGATACAATTATTCGATTGCAATGGTAGACTGTGGACGTAATTATTACAGTGTTGAAAGTCTGGAAAGTATTATCGACAGTGCATCGGATGCTGGTATGCATTATGTTATGCTGGCACTGGGAAATGATGGACTTCGATTCCTTTTAAAAGATATGTCCTTAACTGTTGGTGATCAGAAATATTCAAGCTATGCAGTTACAAAGGCGATTCATGAAGGAAATGAAAAATATCGTAATTTTGAAGTAGATGAACTGACAGAGCATGATATGGAGGCAATTTTATCATATGCAGGAAATAGAGGAGTAGAAATTATTCCTCTGATCAATACACCTGGACATATGGATGCAATCCTGAATGCAGCAACCTCATTGACAGGCACGAATTGTGCATACAGCAGTTCTGCACGGACCATTGATGTAACAAATGGTACGGCAACTGCATTTACGCAGGCTCTTTTGCAGAAGTATATCAGCTGGTTTGCATCAAAAGGATGCACCATGTTTAATATGGGAGCTGATGAATATGCAAATGATGTAAACGGTACACCACATTTTTCTGATCTGATACGAACAGGTGCATATAGTAGTTACATTACTTACTTAAATACAGTTGCTGGAATGATTGAAAATGCCAGTATGACTCCAATGGCATTTAATGATGGTATTTATTATAATAAGCAAACTGGCTATGGAACTATTGATAAAAATATCCTTGTATGTTACTGGTCATCTGGTTGGAGTGGATATGATGTTGCGTCAGCAGAGTACTTGAGCACTCAGGGATTTAAAATGATCAATACGCATGGTGACTGGTATTGGATTGTTGGAGGAAATAAAGTCACAGCAGATAAGGCAGTACAGTTTAATGTAAAATCATTTCCGGGAAGTACGGTAGCAAATCCAAATGGTGCAATGTTCTGCATCTGGAGTGATTATGCATTTGACAGAGATTCATGTGCGACAGATGCAGGAGTGGCAAATGCAGTATCTGGCATTATTTCAAACTTCGGTTCGACTCTTCCGGATACAACTGCAAGAGAATCTCATAAAAACGTAACAGTAGCAGATGAAGCTGTGCCGGAGATTGCGTTTAATGGAACTCTGGAAAAAGGTGGCGATACCTCTGTTTTATCAATGACAGATAATACAGAAGTATGTTGGACCACAAGTAATAAAAATGTCGTTATGTTGGAGCAGAATACAGAAGAAAATTCTATCAGTACCAATGCTTTGACAGATTCTGTCATTGGAAATAGTGTAAAGGCTATGGTAGTCGGACCTGGAAATGCAACAATCACTGCAGAGACAGCTACCGGAATTAAGCATACACAGGAAGTTAAGGTAGAAGACGGAGAAAACAGAGGAGAAGCCCAGACAGAAGAAATCAAACTCAAGGTTGGAGAAAAAACTACCAGAGTGCAGTCTGAGGTGAACAATGAAAAGAACTGTAACACAGAGAATTATGATGAGGGAATTGCAAAGGTTGAAGTAAAAGGCGCAGATGCACAGGAAGGAAAAACAACCTATACATCTACAAGCGTTACTATGGGAAATCTGGCAGGAAACAATACTTCCTGGACAAAAACAGCGTATTTTTATAAAACTGGGAATAATTATTATCCGGTGTATGCACGTAGAGTGTATTCTAGAGGATACTATTGTTACTATTATGGATATTCAACCGCTGATTCTGCATCATCCGTCCAATCTTTAGGATATAATTGGGATAGCTCACAATCAGTTACGGTATATAGTGCAACAACATCTGAAGAAACTCCTGCTTCGACAACAATCACTTTCGAGGGTGTGATGCCGGGAACGACTTCTTATACGGTAGGTGAGACAGGGTATACAATTGTTGTAAGTGCAAAAGAAACAACAGAAAACAGAGTATTATATTATACTCAGAGTGAGAAACTTGATATTGAGGCACCGGAAGGCACTTCTGTAAGCTATGAAGTAACTGCTGGTAAAGATATTGTAAGTGTTGACAGTGATGGAGCAGTTACTGCCGGAAGTACAGAAGGTTCTGCAACAGTTGTTGCAACTGTAAAGACTGTCAATGATGCAGTATATGCAGTCTATACTTACGCGTACAAAGTAACAGCAGAAGATTTAAGCAAAGTTACTCCATTGGAAATTGAATATTGGATTACGAATACGCATACGAAAGATGTCAATGAAAATGAGGAGTATTCTTTACTGGCTTCTGATGCATATACAGAAGAAGGTTTGGAAGTTAAAGATTTAATGCCAGAAACAACAGTATCTACTGGTAATAATCATACAGATTATTATTGGCAGTGTAGGATTTTGGATCGTTCTGTGAATGAACAGACAACTGCTAATGGTGACGATGAAACAACAAGCGGCCAACAGTTTACAAAGGTAAGATATTATGAGCAAAAATGGTCTGTTTATACGACAGATGGAGCTTGGACAGATATATCGGAGACAAATCAGCTGATAGCATATTATCTGGAAAAGGTGGATATATGCGATGAGGTTACAGCATATACTGCTGACTGTGGAACTATAGGAGATGGAACTAGTAATTGGGGATATTCTCCGGAAAGCACAAGATGTTCTTTGTCAGTGCAGGTTGTGTACGAGGATGCAACAACAAATCCAGCAACTACAAATGCAAATGATATTAAAAGTAAAACTATATTCTATTATGTAGGAAGTAATCGAGGCATTGGTACTGTTTTATTAAATGAAAATAGTGATTATGAAATTTATAAGGTTACTTCTGAAACAGGAACAGAAACAAGTTCAACAAGCGGAAATTATGTTACACTTACAAATTTGACCTTAGATAATAACGAAAAAACAGTATGGGAAGGAACTGCTGTTGAAGGAAAAGTTCCGATTCATAATGATAGCCAGAATCCAGACACATCAGATCCAAAAGATAATTTATATTGGGCAAAAGCTGGTGACGCGATTCTTTTACGTGTATACGTTCGTGCAAAGGTTACAGAGGATTCTCTGAGAGTACATTATATTGATCAGACAGATGGAAGCAGTGACAATGAATTCTACAACTACAATATTGCAGTAAAGAGTGGTACATTATTTGATACTTCCTTTGCATGGGATGAAGATAATAAACAGTTGGTAAGTAACACTGTTAAAAATATTAAGGGCGTAACCCAGACAGTACAGTGGGAACTGGCAAGAATGACGGAAATCGGTGCCCAATATCGTTATAGTACGTATGAATGTGTTGGTGCAAGAAGAAGTGATGATGGTAAAGATGTTTATATCTATTACAAATTTCAAAATTCACATTCCTTTGTAGTGGATTATGGACGGCCGTTAGAAATCACCGCTGAAGATCTGAAATTGGGCGATACAAGCTGGGAGGAATCAGAAGTATCGAAGGCCATGTATGGAGATGTGGATTTGGATACTACGAACCATGTTCTTGTATATACACCAAATAAAGTTATGCTCAGTGCAGAAAATTTAACATTGACTTTAACAGGTAAAGACAGCGAGGGAAAGAAAACACACGCTACTCATACGATTAATATTTATCCGGCAAGTACCGTGTACTATGAAGAAGGATTTTTGAAAACAGCAGGATTTTCCGAAGGCTCAAAAGGAAAGGATAAGCAGAATAAGGCTGTGTTAGGTGAGGATTCTTATAACTATGGTTATGATCCAATTTATAAAGACACGAACGGAAAATCGAATGGTACAGAGGCAGGAAGCAATAAGAGTGGTGATAGTGCAACATTCGACTTTACAGGAACTGGCGTAGATATTTATGCAAATACGACAGCGTCTACTGGCTCATTGACAATTAAGATAACGGATAGGTCATCTGGTGTAACTAAAAATATGGCAATTGTCAATACACAGATTAAGGGTGAAGAGATACAACAGGTAGCGACAGGATATAATGTACCGGTATTTTCTAAAACGAATCTGGCATATGGAGACTATACAGTTACAATTACTCACTCCATGAATGACAGACAGGTTAACATTGATGGTTTCAGAGTATATAACACACTGAAAGACAGCACAGTTTATACAAATGACGAGGAAGATAATCCAAGCTTCCTGGAAGTTAGAGACCTGCAGTTTGGTACGCTTACAAACATTGCGGATTATGGTAAAGATGGTAGAAATGTTTATGCTGTAGGAGAACAGGTTTACAAAGATATTACTGCAGATGTGACGAAAGCTAATGCGGTAATTACAGTAAATGGAAAACCAACGGATGAAGCAGCTCAGAAGGCACTCTACGAAAAGGGTCCGAAGAATGAAGTTTATCTTGCAAAAGGTAGTTCATTGACAATCAGTGTAAATACAGCGAGAAAAGTTCAGCTTGGATTAAAAGGTGTAGATGGATCAACAAGTTATTCTCTTAACGGTGGAAAGAATGAAACAGTTTCTACAGTGGATATGTTCTATACGGTAAAAGAAAAAGGTGAAGCAGAGCAACAGACAATTACAATCAAAAACACAGGAAATAATATTCTTTCTGTTACGAAACTGAAAGTATGTGACGATCCAAATGCTCTTCAGCCGCTTTCTGTAGGCAGTGTTGTATCAGCATTGTATGCAGCAGGACTGAAAGATCCAGAGCAGCCAACCGCTACTCCAACACCGACCGTAACTGCAACCGCTGCACCAACCCAGAAACCAGTTCAGCAGATCAAGCTCGCAACACCGAAGCTTGGAAAGGTCGTTTCCGCAGGATACAATGCTCTGAAACTGAACTGGAGTAAGGTGAACGGTGCTAATGGATACCGTGCATATGTAAAAGTCAACGGACAGTGGAAAGCACTTGGAAATACCAAGAGTACAACCTATGTTCATAAGAAACTGGAAACAGGTAAGAGCTATACTTATACGGTAAAAGCATACAAGAATACCAAATCTGGTACAGTTTGGAGTTCTTATGACAAGAAAGGTATAACAGGCAAAGCTGCCTTAAGTGCACCGTCACTTCGTAAAGCAAAGAGAACTTCTGCAAAGAAGGCAACTCTTTCCTGGAAGAAAGTAAACGGAGCAAGTGGATATGTTGTTTACCGCAAGACAAACAACGGAAGATGGCAGATTGTCAAGAAAATTACCAAAGGAAATATAACTTCCTTCACAGACAAGAAGTTATCTAAAGGTAAGAAGTATACTTATACAGTAAGAGCTTACCGCACGGTAGGAAAGAAAAATATCTACAGCGGATACAACAAAAAAGGTCTGAAAGTAAAATAAGATAGGACTTAACCCCAAAGGGTCTGGCGAACAATGCCAGACCCTTTTTGAATTTCGAAAATAACCGACGAAAACCTCATACTTTAGTAGGAAGTAAGTACACTCATTAGATAGTAGAATCTAAAAATGTATAAGTAGCTTTAATGCGACTTGCGTTTTGAGGAGAAAGAAAAATATAAGGAGGGTGTGAGAGTGAATTGTGATAAGAAGCCGAGCGAGGAGCGGCGCTGGATGCAATATTATCCGGAAATGATGCTGCGGATGATCCAGAAGCCGGATTGTACTGTGTGGGAATATCTGGAACGCCATTGTCCGGGAATGGATGTGGCTGCAATCCATTATTATGGAGAGGATATCACCTGGAAAACGGTTTTTGAAGAATCAGAAAAGTGTGCAAAATCGTTAAAGGCAATGGGATTTGGTGAAGGAGATCAGATACCGGTATTTTTCCGACTTGTACCGAACTTTATCTATCTCTTACTGGCAGCAGAAAAAATTGGAGCATCCCTGCTTTGCAGAGATAACACACTTCTGGAGAATGTAGAGGCTGTCAGTAAAGCGGATGCAAAAGCAATTTTCGCGCATGATTTTCTTTCTAAGAAAGAGATGAAAGCTTATTGCGAGAATGCAGGAGTGAAGAAAATTATCCTTCTTGACCCGATGTATTACGGGAATCCGAAGACACTTCCGGATTACATAAAGACATCACTGGATGAATATTATCCGCGGGTTACAGCTGCAGGTGACTGCATTATGAATTGGGATAAGTTCCTCAGTTTAGGTGAATATTACGTGGGTAAAGTAGAAGTGGAAAAAGATCTTTCAAGGCCACTGTTTCGTGCGTACACAAGTGGATCAACCGGACCATCCAAGCAAGTGATTCACTGTGCAAACAGTATTCTTGGAACTATCTGTCAGATGAATTTTTATGGTGGTTCAGATGATTTTCGTCCAACCTGGATGGTTACCTGTCTGCCGCCTGCATTGGTTGCAGTTGTCGTTTCGATGGTATTGCTTCCATTATCTTCCAATAAGCTTTTGATCATGAATCCATTTGTGGATCCGGAGGATGTTGATTTGGAAATGATGCGTTATCGTCCGAATGGATGGCCGATGATTCCGATGTTTATTGAAATGATCATGCGAAATGGACGAGTTCCGGATGATTATGATATGTCACATCTTCTGGCAGCAGGTGCCGGATGTGAGGCGGTAAATAATAATC
>JAERMT010000406.1_pt1 | contig 25340 bp, 20 predicted proteins | sample 9267081 | NCBI WGS metagenome assembly JAERMT01 (sample SAMN17071939, study PRJNA684904) | human gut metagenome | isolation source: diarrhea sample from child under the age of five | host: Homo sapiens | place: South Africa: Mafikeng, Mafikeng Provincial Hospital | collected 2019-09
TCTGTATTATAGCACTTGTACGGTACATGTACCAACTTGTATGTTGATTATTTTATAATTTTCTGTTACTACGAACGGAATGAACAGTAATCATTTTCTTTAAAGACACTTACTGTTTCTCATACAGGAATTCTTCCGGCAGGCTTACTTTGAAGTCTTTTGCAAGTGCGCGGAAGTTATCCGGTGTGATTGTCTGAAGTTTGTTTGGTGTCATAGACAGAATCTTTACAAGAATCTCTGCGGATTTCTCTACTGTGTGGAGCAGACCAAATGTAAGGTCAAAGTCTTCACCGGAGCAGAACATACCATGATGTGCCCAGATAACAACATCATATTTCTTCATCAGTTCTGCTGTCTTTACAGCGATTTCTCTTCCGCCTGGTACCATCCAGCCGACAACTCCAACTCCATCCGGGAAAACAACCGGGCATTCTGTAGCAGATTCCCATAATTCTCTGGTAAAGATCTTGTCATCCAGCGGAAGAACAAATGTCAGTGCAATCGTATTTGTTGTGTGTGCATGATAAATAACACGATGTTTTCCATTTGTCAGTTTCTTCTTTACTTCATGGTTCATCAAATGAGTCGGAAGTTCGCTGGTAGGTCTGCCACCTTCGACGAGTCCCCAGCGGATTCTGTAGTTCGTTCCTGTCTCATCCAGTTCAATGATTGCCAGACATACCTCAGGATCCACGATAATGTTTCTGAAATATTTACCGCTTCCTGTCACAAGGAAAAACTCTTCGGCCAGTCCCGGAACCTCTACTCCGATCGGTGTCCATTCTCCAGGTGCATTCAGACGAGGTTTGATCATCTCAACTTCTTCCGGTTTCAGACGATAGCTTAAGTTTCCACCATTTCTCTCATGCCAGCCCTGCTGATAACCGTCATTGGCCATTTTAATAAAGCCCTGTACAAATTTAGATTCCAGAATTTTCATAATATATATCCTCCATTTTTGTGGTTTTATGTTGTTTATTTTTAACAATTCGTTGTTTCTTGTTGTTTACCGCTTTAGTATATATTGTTTTGTGTGGTTTGTAAACGATTTATTCAAAAAAACTCTCACGAAACCACATGTGGATTCTGGAATATATTTGTCAGTTGTGTATGAAACTTTTTTCCTTGTTTTTAGTTATATGTTGTAATTTCTCACAATTTTTTTGCATTTCTGTATATCTATCATCTATATCCCTATAAGGGCTTTTACAGATAACAGTAACTTCTCAGACCTGTCATCATCAATAAATCAGTGAATAATTACAGACATTTTTCGCTTAAATATCTCCCTCTTTTTTCAGGAATTCTACTATCGCATAAGCCTTTCCTTCCATATCATCCAAAGATACAACCACTTTATCTGTTTCCGTTTTTATCTTCGGACAGATTACATCTCCAAGCTTTGCCTGCATTTTATATTCTGCGCGCATCTGGTATATTCTGAAATTTTCCGGAAGGAAATCTTCTGCCATACACACATACTGACAATTATTTACATGATGATTTGTGTCCAGATGATGTTTCTGTACTATGAACGACTCCTGCGCAATCATATCCTCCGGAAGTTTGATTTTTCTTGGTGCATAATCCATTTCCATCTTTTCACCAAGTACATAATTATCTGTATCTGCCGGAGTCAGTCTGGCAGGAAGTCCCGTGCTGATATCAAGATGTGTCCAGTTGGAATTTGCCCACGCAAGTTTTTTTCCCTCAGAATCCTGTATAATAAAATTACGCATACCCATAAATCCTTTAAATTCATATGGTATCGTCGTGATCTTGATTTCCTTTCCCATTTTGGCATACTCACCTACTACTACCTGCCAGGAAGAAAGCACCCACGCTCTGTTTCTCGCCTTCAGCACATCTCCTCCCAGCCCAATCGACTCCGCATGGAACGTACAACAATCCTGAAAATAATTCAAAACTCCCGGCAATGTCAGTCTGCCATCTTCACCTGTCTCACTGTATCTGACTCTGCTGTTAAAACTGTAGTTCATCGTTTATGTCCTCTTTTCTCGTATTTTGTCTTTTATAATTCACAACTGTTCAGTAACCTCACGAAATTCTATATTTTTTGTTTTGGAACAAATTCAATTTTTAGATTCATTCCCATTCCTTCTGCTAAGCGCTTCAGCAGATTTATAGATGGATTTCTTGTTCCATTTTCCAATTTACTGATATCAGCCTGGTTAATACCAGTTCGTTTTGCCAGTTCACTTTGCGTAAGATTTTGTGATGTTCTCGCATTAACAATAGCTCTGATCACATCCATTTCCGGCTGAATCGCCTCATATTCTTTAACAAATTCCGGATCCTTCATTTGCTGTTTTTTATACTCTTCAAATGTTTTCATCCTGCTCCATCCTTTCTAAAAAATCTATACGTCTTACTTTTGCTGTTTGAATTTGCTTTACTGGTGTTTTTATAGTCTTTTTCACAAAACCATTTGTTAATACTATTTTTCTTTCATAAACGAAAAAGTATAAAATTCTTGTAATATCACTTCCAAAATCACCTCAAATTTTTTCATTTAATCCTTCTTTCATTTTATGGTATATATACCATATTGTCAATGTCGTTTTATTTTCATTTGCTTCTTATAATTTTTTATAACAGGGAAAACTCCGGGCAGAACTGCCAAGAATATTTAATGAATTATCGTTAAGTATGTTAATCATTATAATCCATACTGTAAGTATTCTCAAGGCTTATTATTCGACGTGTGATAATGCATTCTTTGATGCAATATAATTGAAATAAAAGTAAAAAAGCAGGAAATCTTTTTACGCATCACGTAATAGCTCCCTGCCGTTTCACATTATTTTTTTAATACAATACATCTTTTTTTATAGAAGGAAATTCCGTAGCAGAACACTTCATCATAATTATCCGCAAACTCTTCTGCATACATTCTGTCATTTATCTGTCTAACAGCTTTCTCGCAATCTGATTCCATATGTCCCAACGTTTTAGAATATTTAGCCTCAAACACTGCTACTCTGCCATTCCTTGAATCAAGCACCACAACATCACTGCGTCCTTCTCCATGTTCTTTATTGGACTGCACCACATAACCTGCTCCTGTAAAAATCCCCGCCAGAAACGCATGATAAAAATCTTCTTTATAATCATGATAGCTGATCGTCCTGCGAAGCAGTCTCGTGATTTCTCTGGTAATTTCTTCATTTTTTCCATTCCATACAGCATCAAACAATGGTTTCCTGTCCCACTCTTTTGCATTGTCATCAAACCACTTTCTGATTGTTGTCTGGAATATTTCCTTTATTTCTTCATTTGGAATCATCAATGCAGTTACTCCATCTGAAAGCTGTTCTTTCAGATCTGCCTCTCTCACTCTGGTCAAATAACCGGTCAGATACAGCACACTCCATAAATTTTCCTCCGAAGAGTGCAAATAATCATAAGTAAGATTCTCATCTATATGTTCCTTCAGGTATCCCCCGGTCAAAAGCGTTTCCAGCTTTTCTGTAATATTGCTTCCGGCAAAATCTATGAAAGAACGAATAATAGAATTATCACTGGTATTCTTCCAGTATCCTGTCGGCTTTGCATCTGTATTTTCCTGAAGATCACGTAAATAATTCATCACATCCCATGGGCAATATACATCCGTTTTTCCAAAATGATATCCATCATACCATACTCTGACCTGCTCCTTTTTTTCCGAAACATCCGCATCTATTAAAAGCTGGTCAACATCCTTCTGCGTAAAGCCAAAGTATTCATTAAACCTTGCGGCGGTAATTGTATCGGAAACAAAATTGTTTGTTCCCGTAAAGATACTCTCTTTGGAAATCTTCAGACATCCGGTTATCACTGCAAAGCGTAATGCCGGATTGTCTTTTAATGACGTGATCATCATCGTTTTCATTAATTCAGGCATCTGTTTATAATAATCATGGCTGCTTGCCTTTGCCAATGGAACATCATATTCATCTAACAGCAAAATCGCAGGTTTCCCATAGTATCTGCTCATAATCTGAGAAAGGAACTGTAAAGAACGGGATACTTCGATTTCTCCGGCTGTTCTTGTTTTTAGCCGTTCAAAAATTTCTCTTTCATTCTCACTGATCTCATTACTGTCCAGTAAATAGGAATGTTCTTCAAACAGACTTCCTATATCAAATATCAATTGACCATAAACACTGTTAAAGCTCAACCCATCAACATTTTTAAAAGAGAAGAATATAACCGGCCATTGATTCATCCATAACTCACACAGCTGGGAATTTCGGAAAATTTCCAATCCCTCAAACAGATTCTGATTCTTCTTACGAATATCCAGAAAACTGGCAACCATACTCATCGCAAGAGTTTTTCCAAATCTTCGTGGTCTGGTAATCAGCGTAACTTCTGCTGGTTCATTTTGTAACAGACTATTTATCAGCCCCGTTTTATCAATGTAATAATATTGGTTCTTTCGAATTTTTTCAAAATCAGATATCCCTACCGGAATGTTCAGGGTTTTCACTTTACGTTCACCTTCTCTCTTATGGCCTCGCATAAAAAATATATCTCTATTTTATCAGACCATTTCCATACTTACCATACTATTTTTTCGACATATTCGCAGCAAACGTAATCATTACCTTAAACAGATCTCCATCCAGATACAACTTAAATTCTCCACCCTGCAATTCCGTCAGGCTCTTGGCGATGGAAAGACCGAGTCCGCTTCCTTCTGTATTTCTGGCAACATCTCCACGGATAAATCTCTCCGTCAGTTCGTCTGCTGAGAAGTTCAGTGGCTGTGCAGAAATATTTTTCAAGGAAAAGACCACTTTCTTATTGCTGTTGCTGATTTCCGCATATACTCTGGTTCCTTCCATTGCATACTTCACAACGTTACCAAATACATTCTCCAGGACCCTCCACATTTTCTGTCCGTCTGCGTAGATCATGGACGGCTCATCTGTAAAATGCACCATCATGGTAAGGTTCTTTTCCTGAAACTTCTCTTCGAATTCTCCGATAACCTGCTGTACCATTTCCACGAAATCAATGTCGTTCATCTCAAATTTGATATTCCCGGTACTTGCCTTGGACGCTTCCACCACATCCTCAGTTAACACCTTCAGTCTCTGGGATTTCTCATCCAGAATACGCAAATATTCCTGTACTTGCGGGTCTGTCAGATTCTCACGCTTCAGTAAATCTACATAATTAATAATAGATGTCAACGGCGTTTTCAGATCATGGGAAACATTTGTGATCAGTTCTGTCTGCATTCGTTCTTTCTTCAGGCTGTTCTCCACCGCAGCATCCAGACCGTCACCGATATTATTGATATATTCAGCCATTGCTTTGTATTTTCCGGTAAGCTGCTCTGTTTTAATCTTATACTGCAATTCTCCGTCACTGATTTTCTTCAGTCCGTCCATAATAAGATCCAGACCATCCACTTTACGAACTGCATAAACGATTGCCGCTACATCTGCCACGATCAGCACCAACGCAAATACTCCTGACGCATTTATCATAAACTGTAAAAACACAAATCCGCCAATACCAAACAGAACTTTTATTTTTTCTGATGTATTTCGAGAAAAGCTGCCAATAAAATCTACGATCTTTCTATTGCATTTTCCAATCCATTTCAAAATTCTTCTAAGCAAACTGTTTTTCCAGAACGTACCTGCCTTGATTCTTCTTACCAGGCTGAGATATCCTGTCAGGAACCATGCCATTGTATAAATTCCGCATATTACCAGTGAAATTATCAGAATCTGCATATTGTTGAAAGTCCCGATCAGTGAGTTTGCAATCACTGTTACCATTCCCATAAAACCAACAAGCCATACCCCTGTCACAACTCCCGCCGCGATTTCTGTATACCATCTGTCAAAACTGTTCAGATGGATTTCTTCATCTTCCGGTTTTCTTCCTGCTGCCACTGTCAGCCAGATCATACTGATCAGCCAGATCACACAACTAAGAATAGTTCCAAGCAATACCGGCAGCATCAAATTTGCATATTTTTCAAAAGTCTCTGCATCAGACGCAATAGAATCTGCTATCGGAAATTCAGTGTCTACATTGACTGCAAAAACAAAATCTTCTGTATCAAGGCTCTGTTTAATCGTATGATTCCATACCTGCAGGCTGATATTTGGAATATCTGTAACACATTCACTTAAATCCGGGTAAATAACCGCAAATGTATGCTCCTTAAGTATCTTCTCAAGGTTCTGCTCCAGCTGTGTGTAGTCACCGTATGCCTCTTTATTTGTATAGACTGTCTTTGCTTTTTTATCCGCGAAAAGATATGTGAGGTTACTACTCCCTTCCTCACATTCCCCTGTGGGCTGAAAAGAATTGTCCTGTGCAACTGTATATTCATAAGTTTTGGCATCATTTTGTACGGAACTGATACAATCCAGAAGATTAGCCAGTTCATCGTAAGCTCCCCGAGGACTTCCACTCCATTCCTCACTGGAATTTACTGCATCCAGAAGATTATCCGCTCCCTGCGGTGCAAATTTCTCTGCAAGTCCATTCACTGAAAGGAAATAAGTCTCTGAGTATTCCACCCCGGTCGTAACATCCGTGACACTTCCAATATTCTGGCTCTCATCTGAATTCCAATAAACCAGATCATATGCCACATCCACTTTCTGAGCATCTGTTTTGTCCCAGAATTCATCTGCATCTAAATCAAAGTAATCTTTATTATAATCAATTTTCAGGATTCCATCTGCTATCCTCTTTTTGAAATCATCAAGATAAAAGCAATGACTGGTTCCATCAGTTGTCCGGCACTGAATGATATTTCCATTATCATAATATGCCTCGCTTCCATCCCAGTCCTTCGCCCATTCCAGAATATCATTTACAGAATATGCAAGTCCAGAAACATCCTTCATTGAGAGCTCTTTAATGGCATCCCGTGAGTTTCCTTTCTCCTTAAATTCAAAAAGATCAATCACTGCTGATGAACCTGCATTTTTCAGATAATTTATATCCTCCTGTGTAGATAAACCACCGATAATATCCGTTCCTTTTTGACGCAGTTCATTGTTAAATTCCTCTGATTCAATATAATTTTTATTTCTGTCATCCAGACGGATTCCTTTCTCATAGAGTGCGACAAAAGCTACCATGCAGACTGCTGCTGCAACCGCAGCCAGATGTGCAATCACGATCCAGACTGTCTTGGCAAAATTACTTCTATATCTCTTTCCTTTCATTGTTTTGTCCCTTTCCTTTTTATTCTTATCCACTCATTTATCTTGCTGTCATGCAACGATAATGATAATTTATTCGCCAAAAATAACTGTTAACTGACTAATGTCATTTTTTACGATACCTTCTCTACTTTATATCCAAGTCCCCACACAACTTTCAGGTATCTTGGCTCTCTCGGATTAATTTCAATCTTCTCTCTGATATGCCGGATATGCACCGCTACCGTATTATCTGCCGCCACGGCTTCCTCGTTCCAGATATTTTCATAAATCTGGTTAATAGAGAAAACTCTGCCCTGATTCTTCATCAGTAAAAGCAAAATGTTGTACTCAATCGGCGTCAATTTTACCAATTCTCCATCTACCCGGACCTCTTTCAGATCATCATTGACACTTAACCCTCCTGTTTCATAAACATGAGCCCTCTCCTGTGGCACTGCTGCTCCCAGTCTTGTATATCTTCGAAGCTGTGATTTCACTCGTGCCACCAGTTCCAGTGGATTAAACGGCTTGGTCACATAATCATCAGCACCTACATTTAATCCCAGAATCTTATCCGCATCTTCTGACTTCGCAGAAAGAATAATGATTGGAAGCGGATTCTCCTCTCTTATCTTCAAAGTAGCCCTGATTCCATCAAGTTTCGGCATCATGATATCTATAATCAGCAGATCTACTTTCTGACTTCGCAACACATTAATTGCCTCCAGGCCATCATACGCCTTGAAAATCGTATATCCTTCCTGTTCCAGGTAAATGCTGATTGCCTCCACGATGTCCTTATCGTCATCGCAGACCAGAATATTCGCCACTTCATACACCTCCCTCTTTTCAAATCCCCGTCTCAATTTCCATAACTTTTAAAAGTCCTGCAATTAAATTTCCGGTTTTTTAAACATTTTTTATGTTTTTCTGTTATTAGAATAATCAAAGTATCTTAATATGAAAGGGACAAATTCTTAAGATTTTCTTATGATTATTTCAGAAGTTCATCAATATTCACATTTTCAAATGACTTTATCACCGGGAATTTTGCTTCGATTTCCGGCTCTTTTCCCTGTGTATACCAGATTCCTCTCAGTCCACATTTAGTAGAACCTTCCACATCTTTTTTCAGACTGTCACCGATAAATGCACATTTATTCGCAGAAAATCCGGATTTTTCCACACAAATCTCAAACAAATGTGGATCTGGTTTCTCAATTCCAGCTTCCTCACTGGTTACAATAAAGTCAATATAAGAATCCAATCCCAAAGCACTTAATTTTTCATACTGAACATAAGCAGTCATATCCGTACCAATTCCAATACGTATTCTCCGCTTTTTCAGTTCCTGCATAAATTTCTGAACCCCTGGTGATGGCTGGGCCTGCCGGATCAGTGTATCCCAGTATGCATGGTACATATTTAAAGCATGCGGAAACAACGGCTTCTCCCATAATTCCAACATAATCTGCATTCGAAGCAGACGACTGTGAATAGCCGCCGTATCCGTCCGGATTCTGTCCAGCATAATTTTCTGTGCTTCCTTATAGCATCGTTTCATCTCTTCCCCAGATACCCCAAACGCACTCTCACAATAATCCGCCAACGCTTTCATACCATAAATATGGTTTTTATCGTAATCATACAATGTATTATCAATGTCAAAGATTACTGCTTTTATCATTTTGTATAAACCTCCATTGCTTTCTCAATTTCCCACTTCTCCCATACTCGTCCACATGGATTATGAGGGCTGCAAAAAACTGCCACATGAATGTTATTTGCTTTATTTTCTTATATTGCCAGAATCTCATTCACAAGATTCTCTATTTACAATAAACTCCTTTAGAGCATATTTGAAAATCATCCCATCAATATAATTTCCCCTCCACCGTAGGGCAATTCTGCCCGGAGAATTTTATTATACCATTCCCTTCATCTCAATTCCACAAAACCATTGTAACAGCTACTTATTTTTTATTAATTTTGCACAATTTTATTTATTTTTTTGCTGTACAATGATACAATATGAAAAGAATAAAAATGAATGGGAGGTATTTTTATGAATCAGGAAAACATGACAAAAATTTATGCCCGCAGTGACAGTCGTATTCAGCTCAAAGTAATTCCAGGACATTTCGTAACATCCCAGTCCCATATCACGCACTACCTTGACCTTACAACCATGAAGTCAAGAACTGCAGAAGCACAAAATATCGCACATGAACTGGCTTCCAATTATGAAGTTTCTACCCCGATTGACACCATCATCTGTATGGATGGATTGGAAGTAATTGGCGCGTATCTTTCAGAAGAACTGACGAAAGCCGGCATCTTCTCCCTGAATGCTCACCAGACAATTTATGTAATCACACCTGAATTAGGAAATTCCGGACAGATTATTTTCCGCGATAATTATCAACCGATGATCAAAGGTAAAAATATCCTGATTCTGAATGGTTCTATTACTACCGGTTCCACTTTATCAAAATCAATTGAAAGTATCCTGTATTATGGCGGTATCATAAGAGGCGTTGCTGCCATTTTCAGCAGAGTTGACAGTGTCGCTTCTCTCCCTGTACACTCCATTTTCAATGCCAAGGATGTACCAGATTATCATTCATATCTTTCCAACAACTGCCCAATGTGCCAGAAGAAGCAGAAAATTGACGCTATTGTCAGCAGTTACGGATATTCTGCATTATAAAAGTGTCCTGCAATTTTTAATTTCTTAGGATAAACAGGCAATGTCAAAAGCTAACACGTATACTAAAAAGGCTACCATTTTAGCGAAAAAACTTCGTAAAACAGTAGCCTTTTTTCTATATCACCCAGCGTATTTCAAGAGTCTCCATCTTCCTTACCAAAATTATCACAAATATTACTTTCAATTTAAATATCTTAGTAACAGATCAAACCGTCTAAATGCAGCTGCCATAGTTCGGCCATCAATATTCTGAATATTTTCCTGATTAAAATATTTCTTCAAAATCTGAACCAATCGAATTTCTTCTTCTGCATAAAAACTCTCTTTATTTAACTCAAAGCTGTTTCTTACCTGTTCAAAATTAATATGTGTTAATGCATCTAATGAAATATTCTGATTCTCGAGCAATCTGCTTCCAATCATATATGAAAGAAAATACTGACTGAAAGGACGCTGCGCCTGAATTTCTGCATTCTTGCTTTCACGTTTTCTACAACTATCGCAATATCTGAAAATCAATACCGCCATAATCATCTGTGCCGCATTAAGATTGTTAAAAATCTCGTTGTAATATTTGTCAAAAAATTCATTTCTCTTATATTTCGCTAAATGTGGCTTTCCACGCCAGACTGCAAAAACTGCTTCCGCTGCAACTGTAGATGGAATCACATTTGCATTTCCAAGATTATCTCTTTTTCTCTTATATACATACCCAAGTTCTTTTGCACTTGTTTCAAGTAAAATCTGTATTTCATCATTAGATTTCAGATCCCGAAAATCTACCGGATTCTGACTATTTGTGGCATATGTGATATCCTGCACAATATCCTCGTCATCATTTACCTCATATAACCGGACTAAAATATATACCTGAGAAAAATCAATTTCCTGATGTGTCTTTAAGGTCTGATAAATGGTCTTGCAAGTTTGCCCGCCATTAATAATCTGCAAACGCTTTATCTTCACATTCCAGTCTTTTTCCTGTAGTCCATTATACGAAAATTTCTCACAGATCATAGTAATTCCATTATTAAAGAAGAAAAAATTCTGTCTTTTAGTATCACTTAACAATGTCTGACTAATCTGTTCATTTACCGCATTCTTTCCCAGATAACGTCTGATATTTTTTTCTAACAGCCGATCTCCAAACTCATCCATTAACTGATAAATTTCATTAACTGATACTCTTCCAAGAATTACCCGTTTGTAATTGAAATCTTCCTGTGTCGCTTTCCCCAAAAAGTTAATCTGTGTTTCAATTGAGGCACTTCTATTGATATAATTCAGAATATCTTTATGTGAAAAATGAACAAATGTCACTTGTTCCTGGTTGCCAAAGGCATTGTCTATATGATTCTGCCCATCCTGATTCCATGTCAGACCATTATTTAACATGACAAACGTTACATAAGGAATATGTCCATCCAAAATAAATGAGCGAATTTCATTTACTTTCTCACGGCTCTTTTCATTTAGTTGAATATGTGCAGCTGGATCAAATACGCACTTGACTGTATTTACCGCCTTTTCCACCGCATTAGATGGAAAATTACTGTCATTATTTAATTTTCTGGAGTATTTTGACTGGAATAAAACCACATTTAGCTGTGAATCCTGAGCTTCCTCAATATAGGCGGCATCAAATCCTCCATCATTTCCTCCATCTGTAATAAACTGCACAGCCTCAGCAATATCAATGTCTAAATATGCAGCTACTCCCAACAGCAAAAAAGCCTTGGAACGTCTGCTTTCCACATCTGTATCCTGAAATAAATCCGGATTTTCTTCTAATATTTTATTCACACGCTGATCAATAATCTGTTTTGCAATATCCAACATCATCACCTGCCAAATTTATAGTCATTTTTCACTACATGTTCAGTAACACTTTATATACACATATGTTAACACAAGCCCTGTATTTCAGCAAGTTGAGCAAGGTAAAATGTTTCGACAAAAAGGTCACCTCGTTCTGAGGTGCCACACTTGTCCTAAAATTATTCACATGCTTTTTTTGCAGATATACTTATGATATCTTTGCTCTGCTTTTTATATCCTTTACAAATTCTTCTGCCTTCTTTTTGTTATTTATATATATAACAGCCTTATTTCCACTTCGAATGCAGATAGTAATCTTTCGATTTAAGCCCACCCATATAAACAAAGGAATAAGTATTCCATACCCCCAACTCTGTGTACATGCTATAAGTGCAACTATAATGAAAATACCCAGTATCCAGGGAACTGAAGATTTGACATTACAACTGTAATATCCTCAAAGTAAATAACCGGAATCATGTTCTTTTTCGCCGGACTAATATCTATGTTCATTTTTTTATTATCATTCGTAACTGTAGTATATATTCGTCCTCTTCCTGTAAACGACATAAATGTACCAGATGATGATCTAAACTTATATGTTTTATTTTCTACACCTGAACTTGCATTCTGCTCAACCGATTTTTTTTTCTTCACTCATATGGCTCACCCCATTATATATTCAATCTTATTTTTTGCTTATTAATGTTTGAATAACTGCTATCGGAATCGTTACAAATCCTGCTATCAGGCATATGATAAGCCTGTTAACGTAAAACTTTCCTGTGTCTGTATAAATATACGCTCTTTTTGACCAGTAAAGTTTATTAGTCGCCCAGTATGCAGCTGCTACATATGCAATCATCAAAACCAGCTCCATATAAATCCCCCCTCTAAACTATCTATGTTTTTTATTGCAATTCCATCTATTAATACACTGGAAATTCTTTATCAAACTTTCAGAATTTCTCTGGAATATTTTTATTTTGTCTTATTATACTCCTGCCTGTTCTACGTTTTATTCACTGCCAGTGTATGTTTTCCCCATATTTCTACATTTACTTTGCGCTCCTGCCAACTTGGTACTATACTGATTATTATTCGCAGATGATATTTTTACGAAGCACTTTGCAAAACACACTAATATCACAACTAAACGGGGAACTTATCCCGTTTTTACACTATAAATCCGAGGTAAAAAACAATCATGACAGAAAAATCAGGAAATGAAAAATTAAGCACTGACATCCTTTTTCAGGAAATAGAAAAATGCAGGAATATATTGATCTTGATTTTCTGGATGAACTTTCTGCACCAAAGCAGAAGAAAGATGGAAATTTTTACAGCATCTACACTGCCGAACTTCAACCTGAATACGCGTCACTTGCAGCCGACAGAACATCCATAATCCTTAAGGAAATTTCTCCGGAGCAGGCAGCAATATATGAAAAATTAAGTACCGTATGGAATCCATATACAGAAGCAGTTTTCGGAGTCGTATCCGCCGACAATCAATTTATCTCCATTAATGAATTTATCCGCAAACCTGTATGCCTGAAATACTCCTCAAGGAGGCTTGCCGAAAAGAGAAGTCTGTCACTGGAAGATTACATAAATGAATATGGCTGTTTATCTGAAACAGAAGCTCTTATTTTCCTTATTCAGCTCTGTATTGGACTGGAAAGTATTGCTTCTCTTTCTTTTGTGCATGGCGATGTTGCACCTCAGAATATTCTGCTCACCGACCGCCTCTCTGCGCTTACCGATCCATACAGACATATCAGCGGACTTCATCAGAAAATCTGCTGCAAGATGATAGATTTCGACATCACAAGCCGTTTTAAAAATGAAAATCATATGGTCACAGTAATTGCCGGAACCAACCCTTACGCAGCACCGGAGATTCTGGATTTCAAAAATCCAACCGACAGAGTAGACATTTATTCCCTTGGATGTGTCCTCGCATTTATGATCGCTGGAAAATCCCCAAAACAGATTTCTCCCGAAGCTCTCCGCAGAAAATGCAGCAAAAAATCCGCAGGATTATTTTTAAATGTACTGCCGATTACTCTAAGAGATACAAAAAACTCTCTGCCTTGAGACGTGATCTGGAGAAACTACTCGCAGCAACCGCACCACCGAAGAATTTACCCTTAAGCCATATCCCGGTGTTTCGCACTGCAACGCCACTGAAGGCTACAATTATTTCGGCTCTTTGCGGATTTTTAATATTACTTCTTGCTTCATTATTCCATTAATTTTTCCAGTATTATCTTTAACACTGAACAATTATATTATCTTTAATTATTATCCTGACAATGAGGAAATCATATGAACGAAAAACTACTGAAAATCGCGCATAAGCAGCAGAATCTCGAATATCTGAAAAAACAAAATATTACCTCGCCACATCAACTTCAGGAATTACGAAACCAGATTCCCGGTGAATATACCTCGCAGATTCTGGAACAGTGCAGTCGCATGAATCACCATACCGACACATACAGGTTTTCATTTATATTGTCCAATATACTTGCCTGTATCATACTTTTGATCACCGTAGTTCTTCTGCTTAGCTCATTGCATTCCACACCCGAACCTAACTTTGAAACACCTTGCACTCAGGCACAGGAGGCTATTGACAACAGAGATTTGCCAAAAGCACGAGACATCCTGGAAAGCACCAATACACCATCGGATACTTTTGCAGGTGCTCTGACTTATTCTTCCCTTTATGAGGCGGAAGGAAATTATGACGAGGCCGCCGATGTGATAATCACATTTATTACTGATGTCATGGGAACACAAAGTATTCTGGACGCTTCTCCTCTTTATACACGTATGGTTGAAATAGGAAATATGGAGCTTTCTTCTGCTGAAAAGGATAAATACGAAACCTGCATGAATGCCTGCCAGCAATCTGCTGCAAAGTTTTCTTCTATTTCTGCTTTAATAAAAGAAGAGAATTACGAAGCCGCTCTGAAACTATGCGATGAACAGAAGGCTAATGGAAGTTCCGAGTACGTACTCTTCCAGTTTTACTGCCTCTGTTATACCCGTCTGGAAGACTATGAAACTTTCGCACTTAAGCTAATAGACCTTGCAAAAAAAGTAAAAGAAGTGGGAGACTTTACCTATCAGTATCCGGATCACTACGATATCCAATATTATCTGAAAGAGGTATATCCTCATGTCTCTTCTGAAACACAGAAAAAAATAGATAGCCTTGAATTATAGCACACTTGATAGATTCCTCCGGTACAACATATTTAAGAGTCAATCGGATATTCGCAATCCGCTTTCGCTACGTGGCTCTACACCGAATAACTGCTCCGCAGTTTATCAGGAGGGGCTTGTCCCCCTCCTGTTTTCTATAATTTTTTAATACTTACTATTAAGATGATTTACTCTTAAAAAAGGATTCAACTAATTATCTTCTGATATTTATTTAAGATCTATATATGTTGATTCACCAGCACCACCAATAATTTTATCAGCAATATCCAAATCTTCATCTATTTGAATTCGAAACTTCTCCCCAACTGGTTCCCATCCATAATTATTTTCTTTTGAATATATCTCGTCAGAATCAGCTTTTTCCTGTACATAATATTCATCATCCAATTGTTCTGCTGATTGTAAATCCCACCGGATTTTTCTCTGATACAATTGTAAATCGAGATATTGACAGTTTTTGTCTGGCAGCGACATCTGGAAGTTATCCGCATCAACTACATCGCCTTCTTCATAATCACCCAAAACACTGGTTTCGAACCTCAATTCATTTTCCGGTCCAAATCCTGCACCTTCAAAACTCACTGGATTGCCAAAACTATCTGTGCCTTTCAGTTTCAATTCATATTCATTAAGCCATTTATCATCCGGAGTCACCCCAAGTGCCGTAATCCTGGAATGTAAATCGTTCATCGCAAGTTCCTTTAAAATCAGATTACATCCGTCTCCACCTGAAACTTCCATATTCATTTTCTTTCGTATCGTCTGCTCTTTTAATTGCTCTGCTGTAATAGTAAAGTCATAAACAAACTCCGTAGTATTCTCAGAACGATTTTTCTCAGAAATTGGCGCGCTACTTCCCACATCCAAAACAAGATGTATCTCTGTTTCTCCATCTGGCAGCTCCACGCCATCATACTCCTGCATCAGAACCATTTCTGTATCCATCTCATATTTTGTATAAGAGTCCAAATCCATTAGCCCTGTTATGCTGCTAAAACTCTGATATCGCTTACCATTAATCAATGTTTTTTCATCATCAATCCATAAATATAGAGAGTCTTCCTTTTTTTCTTCATAGTCCGGTTTTACTGATACGATCAAACTATAATTATCCAAAATTACTTCGTTGATTGTTAATGATATCCCATTCTTTGTCTGTACCTGATTTATCACTTCTGTATAGGCAGACAAATCTTTGGAAAATCCCATCAGCTCTCCTATTTTTGTAGTAAATTCTTTAACTGCCGCCTGAACATGCGAATTACCAGCCACTGTGATAAAAGCCAAAAGGATTGCCGCTGCCTGACCGATTTTTCGCCTGTACAGCCTGAAAATATCGCCTCTCTTTATTGTCCATGGTTTTCCTGCTTCTGCTATCAGTTCTTCGTCAATCTTTCCAAACTCTTGTGAAAAGTCTAAGTATTTTTTCATATCAACACCTCACGTTTCAAAATACGATATAGTTTTTTTCGATTACGGCATAAATTTGTTTTGATACACCCTTGGGATACGCCATGTCTTTTCGCAATATCCTTTATGGAATCCAGATACCAATAACGCCTGATAAAAATATCCCTGTCTGAATCTGACAGTTTTCTCAGAAAATTTTCTATGATTTTTATCAGTTCTTTTTCCGCGATTTTTTCATCCACTACATAAGAAAAGCTTAATTCATCCATTTCACCACAAACATCAACAACATGCCCATCCATGCGCTTCGCAGCCTGCTTTTTACGAAAACAATCAATTGCAAATCCTCGTGCAATTTTTCCAACATATGCAGATAATACAGATGGCCTCCTGGGTGGTATATATTCCCATGCAGCAAGCCATGTATCATTTAAACATTCTTCCACATCCTCATGATTATTCAAAAGATTCCATACAATTTTATAACAATAACCCGAATACTTATTGCTTAACTCCTGAATTGCCGTTTCATCTCTGTTAAAAAACAACTCGATAATTTTTATATCCTCCACCGCATTTCTCCTTTTATTGTTTCAATAAGATATGATTATTCCTGCAGGATATCATCTTCTTATCATATAAGTCGAAAAAATTATACATAGGTTACAAAATTTTTCAATAAAAAAGGAAAAAGGCCCACACAAAACACTCATATCCTTCAAGCCATAAAAAAAGACACCTCATACCGAGATGTCTCATTTAGCAGGGCTACAAGGATTCGAACCTTGAACTGACGGAGTCAGAGTCCGTTGCCTTACCGTTTGGCGATAGCCCTTTATTTTGTTTTCGCTACTTCGTTCGCGACAATTGGTATTATATAATAGTCTTCCAGAAAATGCAACCCCTTTTTTGAATTTTTTTTAATTTTTTTTATTTTTCTTCAAAAACGTGAAAATAGCGCCTTTTTCAGGGACTTTTTTATGTACTCAGCGTGAAATTATGATATAATCAATAACAACTCATTACTGTTTATATCCATTTCTTTCACATTTAACTGATAAAATAGCAGCTTATAAACAGTAATTCATTTTTTCCGCTGTCAAAAGAAACAGCAGGAAATACTTTTAACAGGAAATTTTAATAATAATTTTCTCCAGATAATGAGATATTATTAACCAAAAAGGAGATTTATCATGAGAGCTAATAATCTTACTCTGCTCACAGACCTCTATGAGTTAACTATGATGCAGGGCTATTTTAAGAACCCGACGAACCAGACTGTTATTTTTGATATGTTCTACCGTACCAATCCGTGCGGCGGTGCCTTTGCGATCACAGCAGGTCTGGAACAGATGATTGAATATATTGAGAATCTTCACTTCACAACCGAAGATATTGAATATCTGAGAGGTCTGGATATTTTTGAAGAGGACTTCCTTGAATACTTAAGCAACTTCCAGTTCACCGGTGATATCTATGCAATCCCGGAAGGAACTGTTGTATTCCCGAGAGAACCACTTGTAAAAGTTGTTGCACCTATCATGGAAGCCCAGCTTGTAGAAACAGCAATCCTCAACATCATTAACCACCAGAGCCTTATCGCTACCAAAGCAGCTCGTGTATGCTACGCAGCAAAAGGTGATGCGATCATGGAATTCGGTCTTCGCCGCGCCCAGGGACCTGATGCCGGTATTTTCGGTGCCCGCGCTGCAGTGATTGGCGGATGTGCCGGTACTTCCTGTGTACTTACCGGTAAAATGTTCGATGTGCCGGTACTTGGAACTCATGCACACAGCTGGATCATGAGCTTCCCGGATGAGTATACCGCATTCAAAACCTATGCAAAACTTTATCCGAATGCCTGCACTTTACTGGTTGATACCTACGATGTTCTGAAATCCGGTGTTCCGAATGCCATCCGCGTATTCGAAGAAATGCGCGAAGAAGGTATCCCGCTTACACAATACGGCATCCGTATCGACAGTGGTGACCTTGCTTATCTTTCCAAGGAAGCATACAAGATGCTTGCTGCTGCCGGATTTGATGATGCGATCATTTCCGCTTCCAGTGACCTGGACGAATACCTCATCGACAGCCTGAAAGCTCAGGATGCCAAAATTAATTCCTGGGGTGTTGGTACAAGACTGATCACCTCCAACGATAATCCTGCTTTCGGCGGTGTCTACAAACTCGCTGCTGTTAAAGATGCTGACAGCACAGAATTTACGCCTAAGATCAAGCTTTCTGAGAATACAGAGAAAGTTACCAATCCTGGAAATAAGACTGTATATCGTCTCTACAGCAAGACAACAGGCAAGATCAAAGCTGACCTTATCTGCCTTGCTGATGAGAAATTAAATGAAGAAGAAAACATGGTTCTCTTTGATCCAATCGACACATGGAAAAAGACCAAAGTCCTCGGTGGAACATATGAAGTCCGCGAGCTTCTCGTTCCGGTTATCAAAGCTGGAAAACGTGTTTACGAATCTCCATCCGTTATGGAACTTCGTGACTACTGCCAGAAAGAGCAGGGAACTCTCTGGGATGAATCCAGACGTTTCGTAAATCCACAGAAAGTTTATGTAGACCTTTCCCAGAAACTCTGGGATCTGAAGAAAGATCTTCTTGAAGAAATGAGCGAAAAGTCTCTTGACTGATTACTATAAACTATTATATTTATAACATAAAAGCCCTCTTTCCCTCATAAACATAAAAGGGAAAGGGGGCTTTTCTTATGAATCTGTATACCCGTCTGATCAACAAAGACCATCCTCTGCCACCAGACTATGTTCCTGAAAATCTGACCGACATCGGAATTCCATTTGACGCACCCTGCGGTGATCCGAAACGTCTGTTGGAAATCCGCACCGCACATGCAGCCCTTATGCTGATACAGGCAGCACAAAGAGAATCTCTGCTTCTTACCGGAATCTCCGGATATCGCTCCTACAAGCGCCAGCAACAGCTATGTATCGGACACTCAAATTCTGCCAGCTCCACTCCATACCAACAGATATCTCCTGCTCCTGTTAACCCTTATGTTGCATTACCCGGTACCAGTGAGCATCAGAGCGGACTTGCACTGGATGTTTCCTGTCCTGCTGTTAATCATGAATTAATTACAGAATTTGCCGAAACTCCTGAAGGTAAATGGCTTGTCAGAAATGCATCTCTATACGGTTTTATTATTCGCTACCCTGCAAATAAAGAATCCGTCACCGGCATTCCCTGGGAGCCATGGCATATCCGATATGTAACCCGTCCACTTGCCAGTTGTCTTGCACTGACAGGACTCACTCTTGAAGAATATTACACTACCTTCGGCGCTCCTTTACAAAATTCTGAAACAACAGTCCCATAATTTGTACTTTTCTATTTTTTCAATGCTACTACCTATAATATTTATCTGTTTAGCTTCATCAGACATTTCTATAATAAGATTGTAACAGCTTCGTACTCTCACAGATTACGAATTAAAATGCATCACAATATCACAGATTTCGCTTTTCGTACCAACACGCATGTTTGGTCCGAAAAGCCCCACACCGGATGTCACAATATTGTGCATGTTATCCTTTTTCAGATACCCGCACGCATTCTCCCATAAGAATTTAATCGTGATATTTCCCGGAAATAACTGTCCATCATGAGTATGACCACACAAATCCGCATCCACACCGGCATCAGCCAGTTCCTGAAGTTCTCTCGGCTCATGGTCAATCACCAGCACTGGCAATGATAAATCCATATTATCAGTAATTTCCTGCGCAGTCTTTCGCTCCTCAATTCCCCGGCCTGGTCTTTCATAATCCGGTCGTCCATACAGATAAAACGCATTATCAATTAATACATACTCATCTCTAAGCAACGTAAATCCGGCTTTCTCCAGAAACTCATCCATCTCCACACTACTCTGCTTCTTTGCCCTGCCACCAAAAGTAAATCCGGCAAGAATCTTTTCCTGAATGTCATGATTTCCATAACAGGCATACACACCATACTTTGAATGGATTCCCCTCAAAATTTCTGCCAGCCTGTCCGGATTATCCAATGCCTCATATTCATTGTCAAAAATATCTCCTGCAACTACAACCAGATCCGGATTCTGAGCATTAATTTTCTCTGCCATCTGCTCCATCTGACGACATCCAATATTATATCCCAGATGAAGATCCGCAATCAGTACCACATTTAGCGACTTTAATTTCCCCGCTTTCTTGCCAACGGAAATCTCGTACTTCGTGGTCTGTATATTTCCGGCATTAATTACTCCATAAATGCTTATTACTGAAATAATCACCGCACATACCGTACCAATGACCGCAGTTCCCACATTACTGAAAAGAATCTCTCTTCCCGGAAAATTGATATTCTTCAGTGGATATTTAATGATCAATCTCACGCCATCAGCGATTCCCAGCGTCATAATTGCATACACCAGAACGCCAAGCCAATAATTACTCAGAAGTTTCATAAATCTCCGAAAGCCCGAATCCGGCGCCATAAATGCAATCAGAATACTGAACACAACAAAAAGATAAACAAGACCGATTCCCCTGCACACCCACACATTCTGAAAAACAGCATGCAATACCTGAATCCAATGTATACTTCTAAACAGAATATAAGCACACACCAGCAAATACAGCGGTGCTAAATAAATTGCTATCATGTATAGCTCCTCCTTTTCATCGTTTTTTATTATACAAAAAAGAATCCTCAGTTGCCACTATTGGTTTCTGAAGATTCTCTTAATTTATTATAAATTATTATTGCTCCATCTGCCTTCCAAGAAAACCGGTTGCCGTCTTTATCAGCATCTTCTCCGACTCTCCCATCACATCTCTCTCATTCTTTCCAAGCAGAAGTACTGAACCCACTGCATCTCCTGCACTGATAATTGGCTGCATAATCTGTGAATATAATGGTTCTCTCTGTTCCTGTGTAACCGGAATTCGGCTTCTGTCATTCCCATTTGCAAACACCGATCCTCTCTCAGAAATCGTTTCCTCAAGAGCCTTACTGATTGGCTTTCCCACATATTCTCTACTTCCCTGTCCTGCTGCCGCAACTACCTGGTCATGGTCAGTAATACACGCCACCATCCCACTGGACTGAGCCAAGGCCTCTGCATATTCTTTTGCAAAAATATTTAACTCTCCGATCGGTGAATATTTTTTCAGAATAATTTCTCCCTCCCGATCCGTAAAAATCTCCAAAGGTGTTCCTTCTTTTATCCGCAAAGTTCTTCTGATTTCCTTAGGAATTACAACTCTGCCAAGGTCATCAATCCGCCGAACGATTCCTGTAGCTTTCATGCACTTTTCTTCCTCCTGTTTTTCCTGTTCTGAAGGCTATAATATTAGTCTTCAGATTTTTTACACTCCCTGCAACACTTCGTCTAAATATATCTTAAACATTATATTTTTACGCTTCTGTCTGCAAGAATTTTTACATCATGTGCTGTATGGTTATTATGTGGAAAAACAGGCAGAATATACATTTCCATATTTGCCAAAAATCGTTATTTTTCTTTTATTATTTTCCAGTAAGCAGTTCTACTAATTCCTCTCTTGTCAGGCTGCTGCCATTCAGATTTTCACCTTCCAGAATCTGATCTGCCAGCTCGCGTTTCTTTTCCTGAAGCTTCATAATATTCTCTTCAATCGTATCTTTTACGATCAGTTTGTAAACGTTTACCACATTCTTCTGGCCAATTCGGTGAGCTCTGTCTGTAGCCTGATTCTGCACTGCCAGATTCCACCATGGATCAAAATGAATTACAATATCTGCCGCCGTCAGATTCAATCCCGTTCCTCCGGCTTTCAGGGAAATGCAGAACACCTGCGTATCATCCTTATTAAAACTCTCCACCATCTGTGCGCGCTTTTCCTTACTTACAGAGCCGGTCAGCATATAGTAGCTGATTTTCTCCTCTTCAAGTCGTTTCGCAAGATGATCCAGCATTGTAGTAAACTGAGAAAACAGCAGGATTTTGTGACCACCTTCTACCGCATTATGAATCATATTCAGGCACATCTCTGTTTTTGCAGAATCACCTTTATAATCCTCAAAGACTAATGACGGATCACAACAAATCTGTCTCAATCTGGTAAGCTCCGCCAGAATTGTAATTTTAGATGATTTAAACTCTTCTTCAGACTGTTTATCAAGCATCAGCATCATTCGTTTTACATGAGCATCATAAAGTTTCTGTTGCTCTCCTGTCAGCTGGGCAAACATGTTCTCTTCCAGTTTGTCCGGAAGGTCGGTCAGAACCTCTTTCTTTAATCTTCGAAGTACAAATGGACGTATCATTTTCTGCAAACGCTTCATCGCATCTTCATCAGAATTCTGAACTACCGGAATCTCAACCTCTTCCCGGAATTTCTTATAGCTGTAAAGAAAACCTGGCATCAGATAATCAAAAATACTCCATAATTCACTGAGACGGTTTTCCACTGGTGTTCCTGTCAACGCCAGTCTGAATCCTGTCTGAATTTCTTTTACTGCTTTTGCAGCCTGTGTATTGGCATTCTTAATAAACTGTGCCTCATCAATAATCTCACACTGAAAACTGTATTTTTCATATTCATTAATATCCCTCTTCAGCAGATCATAAGAGGTCAGAAGAATGTCATCAGCTCCGGACTCTTCCAGAATTTTTCGTCTCTCCGCCGCAGTTCCGGTCACCATTTTAGCAGTCAGCTGTGGGGCAAACTTCTGAATCTCACTGTTCCAGTTATAAACCAATGATGCCGGTGCTACGATCAAGGTATTTCTCTGCGTTTTTGTTTTCTCTTCTGCATCATCTGCAACAGCATCATTAGTAACAATATTTTCTTTTTCCAGAAGTTCCGACAGTAAAAACGCAATTACCTGCAGCGTTTTTCCAAGTCCCATATCATCTGCAAGTATTCCGCCAAAACCATTGTACTTTAATGTTTTTATCCAGAGAAATCCTCTCTTTTGATATTCTCTCAATACGTTGTCCAGGCTTTCCGGCACTTCAAAGTCGTTATCCTCAATTGTCTTCATATTTCGCACGAGCGACTTAAAAGATTTATTCTTCACTGCTGAAACAACCGGATTCTCTTTCAGCTGTGCATCCAGATAAAGGGCTCGATATTTTTGTACTTCAATTTTATCCTGCTTCATCTGTTTATCTGTCAGCTGAAGACCGGCTTTCAGTTCCTCAACTGTATCCAGACCAGAGTCTGCCGCATTTACAAAAGTACCATCTTTCAAACGATAAAACTTTTTCTTCTTGTTATATCTGGATAGAATATCGATCAGTTCTTCTCTGGACATCTCTCCAGCTGTCATACTTAATTCCAGGAGATTTCCACTCAAGGAAACTCCTACCGTAACCTTTGGAGAGCTGCGTACTTCAATCCGCTTCAGTGCATCAGATATGAAAACTTCTCCAATTGCCTGTAATGCCGGAACGCCTTCTGTAAGAAATTCATATTCCAATTCTTCATCATCTGCAATCACTTCGCTCTGTTCGTAAGGATTGAATGCATTAAAATATTTATGGATCAGATTTCTGACAACAGTCTCTTTATTCATATCACGCATTGTAATATCATCTGTCGTGTATAAAGAAAACTCCCGTTCTCCATACTTAACCGTAGCTTTACATGTAAGCATGTTTGACTGCGGCGCATCCAGATAAAACTCAAATTCCGGTTTTATCATGCCGTAATCTTCCGGATTAAACTGAACCATTTTGCATTTGAAAAACTGCTGGATTACAGGTAAAAGTTCCTGGCAAAATGCCGGAACATCCTTGTTTTCTATAAACGCTTTCTCTCCCTGTATTGTCTCAAGACTGTCAAGAAAATCGCTGATTGGAAACAGCCCTTCTACATTTTCTACATAAATTTTTTTATCATAGAAACAGATTCTGAACTGTTCTGTAAGAGCAGCACAGATAAACTTCTTTACCTTTAATTCAATTCCCTGTTTAGCTCCTGTAATTGTTATGGTTCTCGGAAGATGCTCTCTGGTAATTTCCCACCGGGTATTTCTTGAACCTATCGTTTTTCCCTGTAAAATCCTGCCCTCCATAAGGTACAGAAACTCTGCCAGTTCATCTCCCGACAAATCCAGATATCTTACCTTTTCCAGACTTCCCATATAATATCCATAAAAAGAACTCGATCTATGATACTGTTGATTATTATCTGCCCATTTACATATAAACCTTGCCAGAGGTTTCGACTCTTCATCAAAGGATTCTTCTGTATGAACAAACTGAAGATTTTTTCCATATTTGTAATCAGTCTGCTCATACATATAATTTGCAAATGTAAATGCATCTTTAAGTACATACATCTTGGTTGTACCTATTTTGAATTCTACTGTAAAATTCCTGCCATCAAAATCAAAATACGGCTCCAGTTTTACTTTTCCATAAGTACTTTCCTGAATCAATGGAAGTGATTTGGCTACTGCTTTCTTCTGAAGCAAAGAAGCCAGTTCCGGAGTTGTATGCATCTGCACACCCTTTCTGATTGTATCGTCTCTTCTGATCGTATGTGTCAATCCACCTTTTACAATCCGTTCCAGATCATCTTCCACTTCGTTATTTGCCATATCATTCAGATATTCGTTATATTTCATTAATACAGCTACACAATGCTTACAGATTCCGCCGTATTCTCCATATGCCGGACATTCACAATAACAGGACTCAATCTCCTCATTTTCTCTCTCTACAGAAATGTCCACTTCATAAATATTTCGCCCACTTCCTTTTACCGAAGCAATAATGTCATCGTATGCCCCTGTCTTTTTTACACTCATATCAAGAACCTTGCCACTCTGATACACATCCTGTCCTCTGACATAAGAAGCGTTTCCCGACATATTTCTCATCTGCGTCTTTGAAATCATATTTTATGTACCTCTCTATAAAAAGAACCCCTCCACCAGGCAGTATCAATCTCTGCTTAAAGTGAAGGGATTTC
>JAERMT010000353.1_pt2 | contig 25271 bp, 17 predicted proteins | sample 9267081 | NCBI WGS metagenome assembly JAERMT01 (sample SAMN17071939, study PRJNA684904) | human gut metagenome | isolation source: diarrhea sample from child under the age of five | host: Homo sapiens | place: South Africa: Mafikeng, Mafikeng Provincial Hospital | collected 2019-09
ATAAATAGGAGCACTTAAAATTCCTATCATATATTTTTAATTTACTCACATAAATGTTATGCTTTCCCTGTCAGTTGTTCTTGCTGATTTTTCAGAAAGGAGGTTCACGTGACAGAACAAAAAGGGAACACCGGATTGGACCTATTGCCACTCATGAAGGAATGGGATAAAAATTACTATTTCCGCTTCATAGAGACAGATCAATCAAATTTCGGACTCATCAGTACCTATGGTCACTATGAAGATTGGCAGCCGGTCAGCATCGTGTATCCCGAAAAAGAATCCCGCTTCATAAAAAAGGGGAAAACGTAATGAGAATTTTGAAGAGCAACTCTCCACATATATTTCTTAGAAGGATATAGATTCCTTCCTCAGATTCACACCCATAGGAGGATGTAAGAACGTTATGGATTTCTTAATCGCGATGGATCCAGCAGTGAAATGTCTGCTGCTTCTGCTTGTCGTCGCCATTCTTTTCGTTACCGAAAAGATTCCGCTGGCGGTCACCTCGATCGCTTCTGCTGTTTGCTGCTGGCTGCTCGGGCTGGTACCGCTCAAAGAGGTATTCCTCGGTCTCGCTGATTCTACTGTCGTGCTCTTCGGCGGCATGTTCGTCGTCGGTGCGGCGATGTTCTACACGGGTCTGGCCCAGGACATCGGTGCCCGTATCGTCAAGGTTTTCGGGACAAGCGAGACGAAGCTGATGATCGGCGTCATGATCATCGCAGCTGTCATGTCTGCCTTCCTCTCGAATACCGGCACCACGGCCTGCCTCATTCCGGTCATCATCGGCGTCTGCAAAGAAGCAAATCTTTCGCCATCCCGTATTCTCATGCCTCTGGCATTTGCTGCCGGCCTCGGCGGTACCTGCACACTGATCGGTACGCCGCCAAACATCATTGCAAACGTGGCTCTGAAAACCGCTGGTATGCCTGAGCTGCAGTTCTCCTTCTTTGAATATGCATATATCGGTATTCCGATCACCATTTGCGGCATTATCTATATGCTGCTCGTCGGTCGTCACATCCTTCCGGAAGTGAAGGTGGATGACTCCTTCGCAAAGACGGCAGAAGTCGAACAGGAGATCGAAGCGAACGAAACCTCCAAGACCAAGAAGATCATCTGCGGTGTCATCATGCTCGGCGTCATCGTCACCATGGCGACGGACCTTGTTCCTCTGGAGATTGCAGCTGTCATCGGTGCGCTCCTCTGCGTCGTCACCGGCTGCCTTACAGAACGTCAGGCCTATGACTCCATCGACTGGGTCACCATTTTCCTCTTCGCCGGCATGATCCCGATGGCTACTGCCATGAATACCTCCGGCGCAGGCAAGATGATCGCGTCCTTCACTGTCGCAGCTATGGGCGGTAACCCGTCTCCTTATCTCATCACTGCTGTCCTTTTCGTCCTCGCGGTCATCCTGACCCAGTTCATGAGTAACACCGCCTCCAAGGCTCTGCTTTGCCCGGTCGGTATCGCTCTGGCTACCCAGGTCGGCGCTTCCCCGAGAGCTGTCCTCATGGCGATTCTCATCGCGTCCTCCTGTGCCTTTGCTACCCCTGTCGGTACTCCGCCAAACACCCTGGTGCTTGGTCCTGGCAAGTATTCCTTCATGGACTATGTCAAAGCCGGTTCCGGCCTCGTCGTGGTCTGCCTGATCGTATCTGTCATCGTCATCCCGATCGTATGGCCATTCTTCCCGAACTAATAGGGATCATATATTAGTAAAATATAATAATAAAAAATAGTCTCCTCCTTTGAAGCCCGCCGGATATGACTCATCCGGTGAGCTTTTTCTTTTTTGGGGGGGCTGGGGTAGCCCGTGGGGCGGGCCGCCCTTTGATTATGAATGAAAGCTTTGCTCGAATGAGAAATTAGAAATGAGAAATGCGAAATGGTGGTGCGGCGCAAAAAATAATGAAGCGCCGCAGTGTATAGATGATGGCGATGCCATGAGATGGTATTTCAGTGACTGGTGACCGAGATTCTCCAGCATCGTCATCCCGAGCGTAGCCGAGGGATCTTTACTGTACTGCAGGAATCAGCGTGTATGCGGCAGGGAAAAAGATGTCCTGGTGCTGTCTCACATCAGGCAATGAACGTTCTGCAAAAGAGATTTCTCGGCTGCGCTCGAAATGACGATGCGCGCGAAGCGCTGTCAAAATTGCGGCGAAGCCGCCACCGCCATTTCGTATTTCTAATTTCTAATTCAACTCGAGCCCTGAACCCTGAACCCTGAATCCTAAATTCCCTTGCCTATTTCTCTTCCACCTTTTATAATGAAAGAAAATGGCATGATATATCCTACAGTCTTTCAAGGAGGCGTTTGAATGAATCGTCAATGGATGAAAGCAGGAGCTGCCCTTCTCACTTTGGCAGCATTGGGAGTCACGGCTGGCTGCGGGGGAGCGCCCGCAAAGAGCAGCCCGGAGAAAGTAGCGGCATCAGGAGCCGCGGAACGGACACTGAAGGTCGCCTGCATCGCGACATATCCGCCCTTTGTCTATAAGGATAAAGAAGATAAGATCATCGGCTTCGATGTGGATATCACGAATGCAGTCGCCAAAGAAATGGGAGCGAAGACCGAGTACAAGAGCATGCCTTTTGACCAGATCGTACAGGCCGTCGCAGATAATAAGGCTGATATCGCCGTTGCAGCCTGTGATATGACCCAGGACCGTGCAGATAAGGTGAATTTCTCCTCGATCTACTACAATAAGGAAAGCGTTTCCATCCTGTCTCGCAAGGATGATGAACGGATCCATGGCTCGCAGGACCTCTCCGGAAAGACCGTCGCTGTCGAGAAGGGAACTGTCTATGTGATGACGGCCAAACAGCTCGGTGCGACCGTGAAGGAGTATGACTATCATGACCAGCTCATTCAGGCCGTGGAAAGCAAGGAAGCTGATGCGCTTATCCTCGATAAGCCTGTTGCTCTCTTCTACATGACGCATGGAGCAGCGGACAAGCTTCGCTCCGCCGGCATCATTTCAGGCAGCGGCGGCTTCGTTATGCTTCTCAATAAGAAGGACCCTGCGCTCCAGAAAGAAGTGAATGAAGCACTGGGCAAGCTCATGAATAATGGAGAATATGATAAGATCTATGACAAATGGTTTGCCGATACGAATTTTGAAAAAGAACCTGATGTGAAAAAATAGGTAAGCGTGAAAAGGATTCTCTCATGACGAGGGAATCCTTTTTGGCTAGGGAAACACTGATTAAATCGTTGTCAGATTTTACTCTTGAATTTTTATACATGACGAGGAATAACCTGACGCGAATAGCGAGCTATTTAAGGAAGGCTATGACGAAGTCATGTATAAAAAGTATTGTAAAATCTGACTCCGCGATTTAATCAGCGTTTCACTAGGTTCAGAGGTAGCCAGTGGGGCGGTGGGCCTTGATTGTGGATGAAAGACTCGCATGAATTAGAAATTAGAAATGAGAAATGCGAAATGGTGGTGCGTGCGGCGCATAAAAATATAGAAGCGCCGCGAAGTATAAATAATGGCGATGCTATGAGCTGGTATGCCAGTCACTAGTCACCAGTTACTTGAGACTACTAATCCCTAGCTACTCATCCCTGCTTTCAAATTTTTTAGGGCAGCCATTCCTCGTATCGTCATCCCGAGCGCAGCCGAGGGATCTTTCTTGCACTGCGGTCAGTATCACATAAGCACTGGCAGGGAAACGATGCTTTGTTGCTACGTGTTTTTGCGTTCACATAGGCGTAGTTTGCCGGTCTGCAAGGAAGATTTCTCGCTGCGCTCGAAATGACAATGCGGGAGCCCGGGGTCTTCTAGCTACCAGGCACAAGTCCCTGGCTATTCATCCCTGCTTTCAAATTTTTGGGGTAGCCATTCCTCGTATCGTCATCCCGAGCGCAGCCGAGGGATCTTTCTTGCACTGCGGTCAGTATCACATAAGCACTGGCAGGGAAACGATGCCTTGTTGCTACGTGTTTTTGCGTTCACATAGGCGTCGTTTGTCGGTCTGCAAGGAAGATTTCTCGCTGCGCTCGAAATGACGATACGGGAGTCCGATGTCTTCTAGTTACCAGTCACTTGAGACTACTCATCCCTGCTTTTCAAATTGGCGGAGAAGCCGCCACCTTCCTCATTCCGCAGTCCTGATTTTCTGGAACCCCGAACCCTATTCATTTCCCCATTGTAATCCCTGCCTAAATCGAATATAATGAAATAAGTTATCGATTGTATACGGAAAAATGCGCATACAAGTTTACAATATATCATGAGGTGATCAAATGAGTGAATTACTTCGCGTGGAGAATCTCCACGTATCTGTAGGCGGGAAAGAGCTCCTTCACGGCATTAACCTCACCGTGAATCAGGGAGAAGTCCATGTCATTATGGGTGTCAATGGGGCAGGCAAGTCGACGCTGCTTCACGCCATCATGGGAAATCCTGTCTATCAGATCACTGAGGGTCATATATACTTCGAAGGAGAGGACATCACACAGCTTTCCGTCGATAAGAGAGCGAAGCTCGGTATCTTTCTGTCTTTCCAGAACCCGATCTCGGTTGCCGGCATCACGATGGAGAATTTCATCCGTACCGCGAAAACGACGATTTCCGGGAAGCAGCAGCGGCTTTTCCCGTTCAAGCGTCTCATGCGCCAGCGCATGGAAGACCTCGCCATGGATCCGTCCTACGCAGACCGCTACCTGAATGACGGCTTCTCCGGCGGGGAACGCAAGAAGAGCGAGATCCTGCAGCTTAGGATCCTCGATCCGAAGCTCGCGATGCTCGATGAAACAGACTCGGGACTCGATGTCGATGCTGTCCGCATCGTATCGAAGAATATTTCTGCGTATCATAAGGAAGGAAATGCGATCCTTCTCATCACCCATCTGAATCAGATCCTGAAATTTATCCAGCCGGAGTTCGTCCACGTCCTGATCGATGGCAGGATCGTGAAGGAAGGCGGACCGGAGCTCGTGGATGAGATCGAGACCAATGGCTTCGATGTCTATCGCAGCGAGGTGTGACTATGGCAGAAGAGAAAGTCAGAAGCCAGGTCGAAGATATCAATCGCAGCATCTATGACGTCAAGGACAAGGTGGAATTTTCCTATAAAGCAGAGACAGGTCTTACGGAAGAGATTATCCGCGAGATCTCTGCCAAAAAGGAAGAACCGGAATGGATGCTTGAGAAACGGTTAAAGGCTCTTGCGATTTACGATCAGCTGGACTTCCCGCCGTGGGGACCGGATATTTCCGAGCTGGATATGCAGCACATCGATACCTATGTGCGTCCGAAGACGGACATGAAAGCGAGCTGGGAGGATCTTCCTGAGAATATCCGTGACACCTTTGACCGTCTCGGCATCCCGGAAGCGGAGAAGAAATCGCTCGCCGGTGTCGGCGCGCAGTACGACTCGGAAGTGGTCTATCACAATATCCAGAAAGAGCTGGAAGAGCAGGGCGTCATCTACGTCGACTTTGAGACGGCTGTGAAGAAATACCCGGAGCTCATCAAGCCGTACTTCGGGAAGCTGATCACACCGAATTATCATAAATTTGCGGCACTGCACTATGCCGTCTGGTCCGGCGGCTCCTTCGTCTATGTGCCGAAGGGCGTCCATGTGAAGATGCCGCTCCAGAGTTATTTCCGTCTGAATGCACCGGGCGCAGGACAGTTCGAGCATACGCTCATCATCGTCGAAGAGGGGGCGGACTGCCACTTCATCGAAGGCTGCTCGGCACCCCGTTATAATGTGGCCAATCTCCACGCCGGTGCTGTCGAGCTGTACGTGAAAAAAGGCGCGACGCTGCGCTACTCGACCATTGAAAACTGGTCGAAGAACATGTACAACCTGAACACGAAGAAGTCTCTCATCGATGAAGACGGACACATGATCTGGGTATCCGGCTCCTTCGGCTCTCATACCTCCTGCCTGTATCCGGATACGGTTCTCCGGGGCGACCGTGCGACCTGTGAGTTCACCGGCATCACCTTTGCCGGAAAGGGACAGTATCTCGATACCGGCTCGAAGGTCGAAGCCCTCGGGAAGGATACCTCCCTCACCGTGAATTCGAAATCGATCTCCAAGGGCGGCGGCACGGCTATCTACCGGGGCGTCGTCTACATCGGGCCGAAAGCTGCGGGGACGAAGGGCTCTATCAGCTGCGAATCTCTGATGCTCGACAATGAGTCTCGCTCGGATACGATCCCGGATATCATCATCGAGAATGATGATATCGATCTCGGGCATGAAGCCAAGATCGGCCGCATCCCGGATGAAGATATTTACTACCTCATGAGCCGCGGCCTCTCCGAAGAAGACGCCAAAGCCATGCTAGTTCGCGGCTTTGCAGAGCCGATTTCCAAAGAACTGCCGCTGGAATATGCGGTAGAAATGAACCGCCTCATCGATCTTGAATTCGAAGGCGCGATTGGTTAAGGAGGGCATCATGGAAGAAATCAGAGTCAACCGTCTGCCGCTTCTCACCTATCGGTATCTGCATACGAATGATACGCCGCTTTCCTTTGAAACGCCGAAAGGGAAAGGCAGCTTCACCTTCTCCGACATGACCCATGTCAAAGAAGGCGGCGCGCTTCCCGAAGATTTCGATGGCGCATCGAAGGAGACGGTGCTCACTGCAGAAAAAGGCAGTCACTATACCATCACCATCCCCCAAGGGGAGGATGCTCGTCTCGTCATCGGTGTCCAGGCGGAAGAGGGCGCGTCGGCAGCCTTTCTTTTCCGGCTGGAAAAAGGCGCGTCCCTTTCCCTCACATGGAAGCTCACGGGCGGGGACAGGGAAGGTACCTGCGTCCTTGCTGCGTACTATGAGCTTGCGGAGGATGCAAGGCTCCACGTATCGCGCCTGGAAAGCGGCCTCACCAAGACCATCATCTATGACCAGCGTCACAGCGTACTCGCCGCTCGTGCCCGTGCCGACTTCTATGCGGCCGAGCTCGGCGGAGAGAAGATCATCGTTCACAGCTATGGAAAGCTCTCCGGCGATCATTCCGAGATGAATGAAAGAGCCATCTATGCCGGCCGCGGGAGGCAGCATCTCGACTTCTTCTACCACATCGATCATGTGGGGAAGAAGACGAAGGCAGAGATCGACCTCAAAGGCGCACTGGCGGATGAGTCGAAGAAGATTTTCCGCGGTACGCTCGACTTCAAGCGTGGCTGCGCCGGATCCGTGGGCGACGAAGGCGACTTCGCCATCCAGCTCGATCCGAAGACGAAAAACATTTCCCTCCCGCTCATCCTCTGCACCGAGGACGATGTACAGGGGAATCACGCCTCCAGCGCCGGACAGCTTGACCAGAATACCATCTACTTCCTCATGAGCCGCGGCTTCACCTTGGAAGAAGCCCGCCGCATCGTGGTCGAAGCCCTGATCCGTCCCATCATCGACGGTATGGACGAGACGATCCGAGAAGAAGTCCTGACGGCTGTCAGAGAGAAGCTTGACAGAAAATAAAGGGGTTAAGGTGAGCCTTTGGCTTACATGAAGAAATGGGAATGAGAACTGGTGGTGGCGGCTTCGCCGCAAATATATATTTTGCAGCGAAGCTGCCACTACAACCCTGAACCCCGAACCCCGAACCCTGAACCCTAAGGCACTTGCATGAAATGTTTGAATCAGGTGCTACACATATATTTGGAGGGATCATGAACAGCGAACTTATTCGAAATGATTTTCCTATTTTGAAAACCAAGGTCGGCGGCCATCAGATCGTCTACTTTGATAATGCTGCCACCACGCAGCGCCCGCTTCCCGTCGTCAATGCGGTGCTGGACTATACCACCCATGAAAATGGGAATCCGCACAGAGGCGCGCACATCTTTGCGATTTCCGCCTCGGAAGCCTACGACACCTCGAAGGAGGTCGTCCGTGACTTCATCCACGCCAGAAGCGAAAAGGAGATCATCTACACCAGAAATACCAGCGAATCCTTGAACCTCGTAGCCCGTTCCTACGGGGAGACACATCTCAAGGCAGGCGACCATATCCTGATCACCATCGCAGAACATCACTCAAACCTTGTCACTTGGCAGCACGTCGCCCAAAAGACAGGGGCGACACTGGACTATATCTACGTCGACAAGGAAACCGGCCATTTCCCGGAAGAAGAGCTGAAAAAGATCGACGATCCGAAAGTGAAGCTCTTCGCCTTCGCCGAAGTCTCGAACGTCCTTGGTATCGACTTCGATCCGAAGCCACTCATCCAGAGAGCCCACGCGCATGGTGCGATCGTCGTCTTAGACGGCGCGCAGTCCACGCCGCATAAGCCTGTCGACGTACAGGACTTAGACTGCGACTTTTTCGCCTTCTCCGGGCACAAAATGTGCTCGATGGGCGGCATCGGCGTCCTCTATGGCAAGGAAGAGCTCTTGAACGACATGGAACCATTCCTGATGGGCGGCGACATGATCGAAGATGTCCATGAGCAGGAAACCACCTACGCCGAGCTTCCAGCCAAATTCGAAGCCGGCACACAGTATGTCGAAGGCGCTGTCAGCCTTGTCGCAGCCATCCGTTATATACAGGCCATCGGCTTTGACGAGATCCGCGCACAGGAAAAACGCCTCGTCACCCGCTGCCTGGAAGGCATGAAGAAGCTCCCCTTCATTCACATCATCGGACCGACGGATCCGGAAGAAAAAGAAGGGCTCGTCGCTTTCGAAGTCGAAGGCGTCCATCCGCATGACGTCGCACAGATCCTCTCTGCGGAAGGCATCTGCATCCGCACCGGACACCACTGCGCCCAGCCGCTTCACATCTACCTTGGCATCAATGCCTCCTGCCGTGCCAGCTTCTATTTCTACAACACGGAAGAAGAAGTGGACTACTTCCTCGAAAAGCTCAAGGATGTCCGGAAAGTCATGGGGTATGACGACTGATGGAACTCAAACAGCTTTATACAGACCTCATCCTCGAATACAACAAGGATAAGAGCAACAAACGCAAGATCGAATGCCCGACCGTCCATGAGCACGGACATAACCCGAGCTGCGGCGATGACATCGATATCGAGGTCAAGATCAAGGACGGCGTCATCGAAGACCTCGCCTACACCGGCAGCGGCTGCGCCATCAGCCAGGCCTCGACCGCGATGATGGCTGAGCTCCTGCAGGGGAGGACCGTCCCGGAAGCCCTTCGCCTCTGCCGCCTCTTCCTCGATATGATCCGCGGCAAAGTGACGGAGGAAAGCGAGCTCGAAGAGCTCGAAGCCGCCATCACGTTGAAGGATATTTCCAAGATGCCCGTCCGCGTCAAGTGCGCGACCTTAGGCTGGCATACGCTCGAAATGGCACTGACCAAAATAGAAAAAGAACTCACAAAGTGAGAAAAAGCCTCCGGACCGCAAAGTGGTCCGGGGGCTTTGTTGCGAAAGGGGAGGTGCGATTTGATTTTTCTTATAGGAATGCTATACGTTATTCCAAATTCTGCACTATCCCCAAGTTTAAATGGCCATATTTCTGCAAAATCCCCGATTTTCATACAATGGGCTTAATCAGGGTTAGCCAGTGGGGCGTGCTGCCCTTTGATTGCGTACGAAAGCTTCGCGCTCTCCAGTGAGGAGTGAGGAGTGGTGGTACGGCGCATTTCGTCATCCTGAGCGGAGAAAAGCGTCGTATGTTAGGAAATGGCTTATCTGAAATATGAGAACTGAGTCGAAGGATCTAAGCGCTGCGGAGTTTTGATAACACTTCGCGCCGTCGTCATCTCGAGCGTAGCCGAGAGATCCTCCTTGCAGAACGGTCAGCATGCTAACTGCGCTACTTCAATCACCGCTTGCTTCTAATTCCTAATCCCTAGCCACTCATTCCTGCTTTCAAACTTAATACTACATAAAGAGATTTGACAATGCGGGTTTTATGTATCATAATAATACGTATAAAAATAATAATAACAAACTACAAATCGCTTAATCAATGAGAACCTGCAGGTCCGAAGTCGGACTTGTTTTCAGGTTCTCATTTTTTATTTTCTATCAGTGGTTTTTACGCAGTCGTCGATAGGGTCTGCTTCAGGATCTATGGAATCGGCTGCGCTATTTATAAGAGAGAAGGATATATATGAAAAAGGATGTCAAATGTTTGCTCTCAGCACTCGTTTTTGCCGGAATTTCATGGGGGGGGGTACGGAATAGCGTCTGCTGCCGGTGATGCGGTGTATGAGCTGAATCCGGTCGTTGTGACGGCGACGAGAACGGAGAAGGCGGATGTGGATGTGCCGGCGACTACGACGGTCATTACGGCGAAGGATATTCAGGATAAAGGCTATGTCAGCGTTTTTGATGCACTTGAGCATACCGTAGGGGTGGATAGTTATAACTATAGTGCTGGTGGCGGTGATGACCTCGGGGGATCGCAGAGCCGATTCTATATCCGCGGGATGGATAAAGGAACCTTGGTTCTCGTCAATGGTGCGCCCATCAATGTGATGAATTACAGCTCGACAGAAGGTGTACCTGTCGATGCGGTAGAGAAGATTGAAGTAATCAAAGGCTCAAATTCTGTACTTTATGGTGCCGAAGCCATGGGCGGCGTTGTAAATATTATTACCAAGCATGGTGGGAGACCGAGTGCTTCGATTTCTGCAAAATATGGCAATTATAACTCTGGCTATCAAGTAGGAGTCACTGGTGAAAGGTATACCGCTTATTTCACTCGCGATTTTGAAGATGAATTTGAGGATGCAGCTAGAATTTTCCCTAATTCTAAATATAATTGGACAAATGGAAAGGGAAGAAAGAGCAGCCTTTATCTGTCAACGCAGCTGAATGATCGCTTGACGCTGGACTGGTCGCATGTGGATAGAAATAAAAAGAGATCTGCCTTTAAAGTCGTTAATGGAAAGAAAACTGACACCTATTATAGCTATGGTATTTACGATTATGATTCGCAGCGGAATAATATCAATTTAATTTATAACGATAAAGATAGTGAATTTAAATCAGTTCTGGCTTATAACAACAGAAGAATTGATACGAAGCAATATAAAAATGGTAAAGCACCTGCTATACGCGGAACAAATTATAATGTGTATGGTATCACTTTTGATAACCAAAAAACATGGCATTTTAATGATGGGAAGGATAGCCTGACCAGCGGGGCTACGTTTAAGAGAGAACACTATAAAGCACTGGCTACACCGTCTGATCGTATTCATCGAGATGCTTATAGCATTTATTCTTCTTATGATCATCAGTTTAATGATAAACTTTCTACCATCATTGGCATGCGAGGGGAGTTTGTCAAAGGAAATGGCTGGGATAAAGAGCAGAATGTATTCCTTCCCCAGTGGCAGATGCTTTACAAATTGAATGATAGCTGGAGCTTGTATTCCAATATTGGGAAATCCTTCGATATGCCAGCGATCAATTCCAAATTCTATTCGAAGAAGACCAAAGCGATTGATTATCAACCACAGGAAGGGTGGTCGTATGAAATCGGCTCAAAATACATTAAGGATAAGGATAGCGTAAAGATTGCCCTTTTCCATATGGACATTGATAACTACTTCAAATGGGTCAAGGAAAGCCAAATCGTAGCTGGTGGCGCTAGCGATATGAATGTTCAGATTAATGGAGGTAAATTCAAAAATACAGGTCTTGAGGCGGAGTGGACGCATAAAATCAATGAGAATTGGCAGTATAATCTTGGCGTGAGCTGGTCGGATCCAAAGCTGAAGAGCAAATGGGTAGTGGGCCATGAAGACGAATGGATGCAGGAGGCGGCGAAACTGCAGTCCAATGCTGGCGTGCAGTACTCCGATAAAAAATGGACAGCCAATCTGAATCTGTTCTTTACGGGGGAAAGAGAATACTCATATTATACGAATAAAGGGGATATTGCTAAGAATACCGGCAACTATGATCATGCTATCCCGAACAGAGTGAATCTGACGTCCTCCATTTCATATGCGCCGAATGAAAACAATCGCATTACTTTAAACATGTACAATTTGCTGGATCGGCATAACAACTGCATCAATGAAAATGAAAACTATGATCTCCCATTTAACTGGACACTGACCTATAAGTATTCTTTCTGATTGTAGCGATCAAATAAAGCGGCTGACAGCCAAAGGCTGCCGCCGCTTTTTCTTGAACTCTCTTTATTCTAAAAATCGCCAGGCTCATCATGCTGAAAAAACTTTTCTCTCTCCTCTTCGCTGCTTTTGCAGCCCTCCTTCTCCCCGCCTGCTCGGTCACGCCTGCGCCGCAAAGCGAGACGCGCACCGTCACGGACGATAGCGGACGGCAGGTGTCTCTCCCCATGCACCCGAAGCGCATCGTTTCTCTCACGTACGGGACGGATGAAATACTGACGGCTCTTGTTTCTACCGATCACATCGCCTCTTACTCGAAGTATGCGGGAGATGGCGGGATCAGTTTCCTCACGAAGGACGAAATAGCGAAAGTCGGGCGGACGGTCGATATGGAGCCGGAGCATATTTTGGCGCTTGCGCCGGATCTGGTGATCGCTTCGACGTCCACGCCCATGCAGACGATCGAAGTACTCACGCACTCGGGTGTCCCTGTCTATGTTTCCGGCATCCCGACGACGGTAGAGGAAATGAAGGAGAAGGTGCGCGGCGTCGCGAAAGCGGTTCACGAAGAGGAGCAGGGCGAGGCGCTGGTTTCGGATATGGATTCGCGGCTCGTCTCTTTGGAAGAGAAGCTATCGCAGATACCACCGGAGAAGGAGCGGGTGGCTCTCGGCATGTCTTTCCGCGGGATTCTAGGGAAGAAGGGGACGCTTTTCTCGGATGTTCTGCGTCTCGCGCATGTGAAGGATGGTGCAGCGGTGTATGAGGTGCCGAAGGGGGCAGATGCGTATCTGTCACTGGAAATTCTACCCCAAATCAATCCGGATGTGATTCTTCTTCCCACCTGGCGGGTGAAGGCGGGGGATGATACGAGGGCTTTCGCGGAAGGGCTTCTGGCGAATCCTGCCCTCTCTCAGGTGACAGCAGTCAAAGAGCGGCGGCTCGTGCCTTTTTCGGAGAAGTACAAGTACGTCATGAGCCAGCATGTGGTGGATGCAGTGGAAGCCGCGGCGCGGGCGGTGTATCCGGAGGTGTTTGCGACTGGTGACTAGGGATTAGGGGCTAGGACATTTCACCCCTTCTCGCATTTCGCCCGTTTGCATTTTTGCTTGACTGATGAATGGGATGATTGAATGAGGCATAAGGAGACTCATCTATGGAATCCAAAATCATTTACATGACGAATATTGATCGTCGCTATTTCATGATGCGCCGTGCGCTTGACGAATTGATCGCAGATGGAGAGATGCCCGCATCCTCACAGGTCGTAAAGACGGAGGATGGCTCCGTGTGGAACGCATCGTGGGAAGAAAAACTACGCGGGAGCGCACTGGTCATGATCCGTTTCATGGGAAATACGATCCGTACGAAGTTTTGGACGGCGTGTATGCATTTTCTCTCGCGGGAAGGGATCCCGTACTACATGGATGCGGCGGGATCGGCAGAGGAGGAGTGCATAGAGCGGGTCGCGGTAAAAGACATCGAGGCCATGAAGGCGTACTCGTTCTATGGGGGTCTGACGAATTACAAGAATCTGTGGCGCTATGTGCGTTCCCTTTTTGATAAGGGGATGCCTGATGCGGAGCCGCCGTCGCCGATCTGCTGGGCAGGGATCTATCATCCGGGGATGAAAGAAACGTTCATGACGGATCTTTCGTGCTACGAGGCGGATTTCCTACAGGCGGGGCGTCCGACGGTGGGGCTGCTTTTCTACCGCGATGAGTGGATCTGGGATGACCTACATTACCAGAAGGCATTCATAGAGGAGGCGGAGCGGCAGGGGCTGAATGTGATCGCAGTTTTCACGAACGGTCTGCCGGATCCGAAGCTGGGGATGCCGACGATCCATGAGGTGTTTGAGAAGTATTTCATGAAGGAGGGAAAGCCTCTCGTCGACGTCATCGTGAATGTGATGAAGTTCTCCTTTACTACGTCGGGGTCGATTTCCATCAAGGCGCTGGAAGAAATGGGCGTCCCTGTGCTGGAGGCCTACTCTCTGATCGCTCCAAAGGAGGAGTGGAAGGCATCGCCGGAGGGAATGAATGCGATGGAGATCTCCATCTCGGTCACGATGCCGGAATTTGATGGGATCATCCACGGGATGCCGATCGCCGCGAAGCATGTGAAGGAGGATGGGGAGGTGGAGTACCTGCCCATCCCCGAGCGTATGCGTGCGATGGTCTCGCGGGCTGGCGCATGGGCGAGACTGCACAGGAAAGCGAATGCGGAGAAAAAGATCGCGATCGTTTTCCATAATTATCCGCCGAAGAATTCCAATATCGGGAGCGCGTATGGTCTGGACAGCATCGAGAGTGTACGCCGTCTGCTTGGCTTCATGAAAGAGGCTGGTTATCAGGTCGATTTCATCCCGGAGGACACGGAGGATTTCATGAAGCGGCTGACCGCGCAGGCGACGAATGACCGTTCGATGCTGACGGAGGAGCAGGAGGCGGCGTGTCAGAAGGTCCCGAAGAAGGTGTACTGCGATTTCTTTGCTACCTTCCCCGACGAGACGCGACGGCAGATGGAGAAGGACTGGGGAAAGGCGCCTGGCAGGGTCATGACGACGGAGGCGGGTGATATTCTGGTACCGGGGCTGATGGACGGGCATATTTTCCTCACGGTACAGGCGCCGCGCGGGTATGGCTTTGATGCGGCGAAGATCTATCACGATCCTTTTATAGCACCGACGCATCAGTATCTGGCATACTATCAGTGGATCCGTGATGTATGGGGAGCAGATGCCGTGATTCATGTGGGGACGCATGGAAATCTGGAATGGCTTCCGGGGAAAAGTGCGGGGATGGATAGAGGAAGCTATCCTGATCTGGCTCTGGGCAGTCTGCCGAATATCTATCCCTACCATATGACGATCACGGGAGAGGGGATCCAGGCGAAGCGGCGCGGCGGTGCATGTCTTGTGGATCATTTGCCGGCACCGATGGAAGAGGCAGGGACGTATGAGGAGCTGGCTGAGCTGGAGCAGGCGATGGATGAGTACGCGCATTTTGAGAAATCGGAACCGGAAACGGCGAAGCGGCTGGTATCGCGGATCCGTGAGCTTTCGAAGAAAGCAAGTCTGGACGGTGAGGTGCCGTATACGGAAGCGGATCTGGCAGGGTATCTATCGCGCCTTCACTGCTATATCGAGGATCTTAAAAATAGCGAGTGCCACGTCGGACTGCACATTCTGGGAGAGATGCCAAAGGGGGAAACGCTCATCCATGAAATATTGTCTCTTCTTCGTCTGCCAAATGGGGACATCCCCTCGATCTGTGAGCTGCTGGCTGAGGAGGAGGGGACATCCGTGGATACGCTGATGAGCCAGGCGCAGGTGCTCTATCCGAATGGTCTCACCGGGGGCGAGTGGATGGCGCGCCTTCAGAGGAAGGCAGAGGGGCTGGTCCGCAAGCTGTCAGAAATGCATTTCGACAAAGAGAAGGCGAAGGTACTGGGGACAGAGAGGGAGCAGCCGCTGCTTCGTTTCGTTTGTGAGGAGGTATATCCGCGCCTTGCAGAGACAAAAAAGGAAATGGAGCATACCCTTCGCGGGCTTTCTGCCCGTTACATTGTGCCGGGGATCTCTGGTTCTCCGCACGCGGGCGGTGTCTCTCTTCTGCCGGCAGGGGTGAATTTCTACGGCATCGATCCGCGGCGTCTGCCGACAAGGACGGCATGGGAGGTAGGAAAAGAGCTTGGAGATCAGGTCATCTCGCAATATATCGAGAGCGAAGGCCGGTATCCGGAAAGCGTCGGCATGGTTTTCTGGTCGGGTGCGAATATGCGAAGTCACGGGCAGTGCATCGCGGAATTTCTCTATCTCATGGGCATCCGTCCGATCTGGGAGCCGGGCAGCCTCTATGTGAAGCGTTTGGAGCCCATCCCCCTGTCGGAGCTCAAGCGTCCGCGCATCGATGTGACGGCGCGCATCAGCGGTCTTTTCCGTGATACCATGCCCTCTGTCGTCTCGCTCATGGACAGGGCGGTGCTGCTCGCCGCCTCTCTTGCGGAAAATGACGAGGATAATTACGTCAGGAAACATATTTCTGAGGACAGCCGTATCATGGAAGAGAAAGGCTCGCCCAAGGAAGAGGCGTGGCGGGAGGCTGCGTATCGCATCTTCGGGGATGCCCCGGGGACGTATGGCGCAGGCGTTGCGGCGCTTCTGGAGGAGAAAAATTGGGACAGCCTCGATGACCTCGCGAATGTTTTCATCCGATGGGGCGGTCATGCCTACGGATCGAAGTCAAATGGCGACTACAAGCCGGAGCTCTTCCGTGAGCGTCTCTCGCATATGGAAGTCACGATCAAGAATGAGGATAACCATGAGACCAATATGATGTCATCGGACGACTACAATGCTTACCACGGGGGCCTCATCGCAGCGGTCAGAAGCTGCTCGGGGAAGAAACCACATGCTTACGAAGGGGACAGCAGTGATCGGAGCCGTATCAAGGTACGCACTGTCGAAGCGGCAGCGAAGCGCATTTTCCGCACGGAGACTGTGAATCCGAAATTCATCGAAGGCCTTATGCAGCATGGCTACAAAGGCGCGGCAGATCTTTCAAATCGCGTCGCCGTCAGTTTCCAGTGGGATGCGACGAGCGATGTCATGGAGGACTGGATGTATGAGAAGCTCTCCGCCGCTTATGCCCTGGATCCCAAGGTGCAGGACTGGATGAAGCGTGTGAATCCCTGGGCGCTTAGCCGCATCACTGAGACGCTCCTTGAGGCAGCGCGGCGAGGTCTGTGGCAGGCCAAAGAAGAGACTGTGGATGCTCTCGAGAAGCTGTATCTTGAGGTCGAAGGCGAGATCGAGGAGGAATAAGAAAACGCTGATCGGATCGTAATACGATCGGATCAGCGTTTTTTCACGGAATGGCGCTCTCTGTCCCACTGTCACAAAATATCCAGATCCTCATAAGCGGGGCGCATGACATAGCGCCCCGTCTTATCGATGAGCCCCCATTTGCCTTTGACCTTGACGCCGGCGAGACCGGAGGAGAAGGGGGTGACGTCGGAAAAGGTGTCGTCATGAGGGAAAGCTTCATGACCCGCAGGCGTGAGGAAGCTCCAACCGTTCTTTGTCTTGACGGGAAGGAGGTCTTCTCCTGCTTTCGATACGGCGAGGTAGAGGGGGGCGGTGAGGCGCGTCCCTTCTTTGTCTGCGATGCCCCATTTCCCCTCTTCCTTATAACCGAAAAGACCACTGCCCAAGGATCGGATCTCCTTATAGGAGAATGGCAGAAGCTCGTGACCGTCTTCCATGGAGAGGAGGCCCCATTTCTTGTTTTCGTCTTTGGCGAGAAGTACGCCGTCTTCCTCATCGGGGAGGAGACCGGTATAGATGGTATGAGCGATGTAGGTGCCTTCGCGGTCGACCCAGCCATAGCGGCCGTCTTTCGAAAGGAGGATGCCTTTTCTTCCGGCGGAGAAGACGCGGTCATTGGCGGGGCTGGCGATGACTTTTCCGTTCTTGTCGATATAGCCGCGTTTCTCCGTGACGGATGTGACAGGCTCATAGTCATACCGACCAGGATACCAGATGGGCAGGCCGATGCCCCATCCCCAGCCCCATGGGTGATGGTGATGGCGGAAGGCAAGCCAGTCGCCCCATCCCCAGCCGATGCCGATGGAGATAGGAGGAAGGCTGCGGACGGCGCGCGTCTCCACCTCGCCTTCTCTGACTTCGGCAAGGCCGTCCCTGAAGGGGAAAAGCTGGTCGTAGTCTGCCATGAAGGCGATGGCGCCGTCAGGTCTGGCATAGCCGTTGCCGTCGATGGTCTTGACACCGGAGAGCCCCTCGGAGAAAGGGGTCAGCACAGCTTTGAACTGCGGCTTTGCAGTGACGTTTCCTTCGGTATCGATGAATCCCCAGAGCTTGCTGTCGTCCCTGATAGCCGCGTAGCCTTCGCTGAAGGCCGGCGAGACGGCTTTGTAAGCGGGAGGGATGATTTCCTTGCCCTCTCTATCTATGTAGCCCCAGAGATTCTTCTGGTTTTTGACGGCCAGTCGTCCCTCTTGGAAGGCAGCACCGGTATCCTTGTAGGTCGGGGAGACGATATAGCGGCCCGTCATGTCGATGACGCCCCAGCGTCCTTTTTCTTTGACGGCGGCGAGACCTTCTTCGAAGAAGCGCGCTTCCTGATAGACAGGCTTCACTTCTCTTCCGTCGAGCGAAAGATAGCCATAGGTCGCGCCCTGCTTTACGATCGCCATGCCGTTCTCGAAGTCGGAGACTTGATCGTAGGCGGCACGAGAGATCAGCGATCCATCTTTTTTATAGAAGGAGATTTTCTTGTCCTTCCCACGGACGGCGAGAGCGCCTTCTTTCCAGATGGAGCGGCTTTCATAGGAGATCGGGATGACTTCCTTTCCCGTGCGGGTGAAGAATCCGCGAAGTCCGCCTTTTTCTGCTTCGATGAGATCATCACGCCCCTCTTCAGAGAGAAGGTCCTCCTCCTGCTCGTCGGCCTCGGAGAGTGAGAGGCCAAGATGGTCATACGAGATCGGGATCACGACTTGGCCGGCACCATTCACTGCGCCCCACATGCCGTTTTCTTTGACTGCGGCCGTGAAGGGGAGCGTGGGTTCATTGGCAGAAATCGCAGTTGTTGCCAAAAGGGCAGCGAGCGTCAGGAGCAGTGTACGTTTTTTCATAGAGAGCACCTCCGGAAAGATGATAGATTCTATCCTCATTATAGTCAAAGAACGAGGGGCTGTAAATTGAAAGCAAAAAAGCATTTTCCGCGGGGAAAATGCTTTTTGATGCTATGGGGACCTATGGGGCGGCACGACCCGGGGGATAAGTTTGAAAGCAGGGAAGAGTAGCTAGTGGCTAGGGATTAGGGATTAGGGATTAGGAGTGACTGGTGACTAGTGACTGGGATTCTCCGGCATCGTCATCCCGAGCGTAGCCGAGGGATCTCTACTGTCCTGCGGGAATCAGCGTGTATGCGCCGAGGAAAAACGTTGTCTTGGCACTGTCTCACATCAGGCAATGAGCGTTCTGCCATAGAGATTTCTCGGCTACGCTCGAAATGACGACGGCGCGAAGCGCTATCAAAATTCTGCGGCGCTTCTGATTATGATGCGCCGCACCCATCCCTTTGAACCTCTTGAACCTATAGAACCCGCTGAACCTTTATCATTCCACTTCGATGAGTTCATACTGTGGATTTCCCATCTTGAGCTCTTTCATCGCCTGTAGCTGATGGAGACCGTGGCGAGATTCGATGCGCTTGACGAGATCCTGATTCGAGGCGGTCTGATAGACGAGGTCGACCGATGCCTGATCGATAGCGAGAAGGTCAGTCGAGGCGAGGATGCCGATATCCGGGATCGTCGGTTCGGCAGCGATGAGACCGGCGCAGTCGCAGTCGACAGACATGCGGCGCAGGACATTCAGGTAGACGATGTGCTTGCCGAAGAGATCAATGGTGGCTTTGGCGGATTCCGCCATGTTCTCCATGAGGAGTTCCTTGCCTGGCCAGGCGTCCCAGTCTTCCGGCTGGTTGTTTACATCGACGCCATGGACCTGGCTCTTGCCGATGCGTCCATCCGCACAGCCGATGGCGAGATTCTTCATCGAGCCGCCGAAGCCGCCCATGGCATGTCCTTTGAAATGGGTGAGGACGATCATCGAGTCATAGTTCACGATGTGGCTGCCCATGGAGACTGTCTTGAAATGCTTGCCGCCACGGACCGGAAGCTCGATAGCCCCTTCTTCGTCCATGATATCGACGGGGCAGAAGGTCCAGCCATTCACCTGCAGGGTGCCCCTGTGCATCTCTGTCGTGTAGCGGTCTCCCTGGTAGAGCGTATTCGTTTCTACGATCGTGCTGTCCTTCACCTGCTTCTGAAAGGCTTCCACCATGTCACGCGGCAGGATATTCGGTCCATGCTTTTCACCGGTATGCAGTTTGATGGCTACTTTGCCATAGATGGCATCATTGATCCGTGTGTAGAGCGAGATCAGGTGCGCTGCATCGATCACGCGGGTGAAGTACACCTTGGCGCGGCTGCCTTCTGCGCTTTCATCCACACGACGCGAGCCGATGACGGGAGCCTGTTTGTATGTTTCCATATCGTATCCTCCTTTGATGGTTAGGGCTGCCTGTGGCAGCTCCGATCTACGTTACTAGTATAGTCTGTATTTTCTTCAATCACAAATGCTTTTGGCGAATGAGCATGGAAGCGGGAAAAGCATGGGGAAGCCCGGGCGGCGCTCTGCGAAGGAGAACCGATGGAATGGGGATCACACAAAAAACGCCCATGCATATACATGGGCGTTCATGTTCTGGAGCCGGCAACAGGATTTGAACCTGCGACCTACGCATTACGAATGCGCCGCTCTACCAGCTGAGCTATACCGGCATTGACATGAAATATTGTAACAAATGGAGTAGGGGTTTGTCAAATAAATTTTGCTATTTCAGAGAAAGCGGTGCGTTTTCCTAGGATTATGCCGAGCGCATGCGCCTGTAAGAGGGAAACAGGATATGCGTCATGGGCTTAAAAAAATGTATTGACAAATCCGAATTTCCGTGCTATACTTCTAAACATTGTCGGGGCATAGCGCAGTTTGGTAGCGCACTTGGTTCGGGACCAAGGGGTCGCAGGTTCAAATCCTGCTGCTCCGACCATTTTTATGCGGGTGTAGCTCAATGGTAGAGCGCCAGCCTTCCAAGCTGGTTACGAGGGTTCGATTCCCTTCACCCGCTCCAGAAACGATCCGCTCTTGGGGCGGGCTTTTTTATTGTCTGAAATGACTGGCGTCTGCCTTTCGTGCATCCAAGGGAAAGACTGATCCTGCGATTTTCCGGCATTTCCTTATACCCGTTTCCGAAATATGATAAGATAGTAGCAATAGCAGTGGAGGTGGATCACGATGGCATACACAGAAGCGGAATTGATCGGTCAGCTGGAGAAGGATCTTGCGCGTCCGGGCGAGCTGTATGTAAAGGACTATATACAAGAGGGCGGGGCGGCGAGTGATACAGGGCGCTCCTATGAGGACATCATCAGCACGTATCTCGTCTCTCACGCAGAAGCACTGAAAATGACAGATACGAATTGGGGCATGGTGCATACCGCTATCGGCAAGACTTCCGAGCGAGGGAGCCGCATGGCGCAGAAGCTGCTTTCGGAGAAGGACTTTTTCCATGCCATTCCGCTTGACGGAGATGTACGTCTGACAGATGGGACGATGGCGGAGATCGGATACTTTGATTTTATGACGCTCGATAAAGAAGGAAAGAGCCTCACACTCTTTGAGATCCGGCCATATCCGGAAAAAGAAAAGCCGCTTTCGCGTCTCCTTCGCTGCTGGAGCCTCAAGACCTCACTGAACAAAGCGCTTCTTTTGCAGATTCTCGGCATGGAAAAGCTGCCGCGGATCTCCATCGTGACGCTCATCACCGGCGGAGGAAGTGATCACTTCACGCCTGTGGGGAGACAGCCGGTGCCTCTTCCTTTGAAGCAGCTGGGCGGGATGCTCGGTGTTTTTTGCCTTTATCTCTTCCACGGCCTGTACGGCGTCCCCGTGAGCGGAGCGCAGGCTCCGGCGCAGATGACGCGCGCGGAGCTGCTCTCGCTCCTGGAAAAAGATGCCAAGCATCCGGAGCTTCTGTATCAGAAGGACTATATCAATCGATTCGGCCTCACGGCGGACACGAAGGAGCCGTACACGGCTGTCGCAGCCGGCTGGCTCACCGGGCATCGGGATCTGTGGATGGGGGTGGCGCATGGTCTTTACCGATTGGTCGAAGGGAATCGCGTCAGCATCATGATGAAGGATCCCGATCTCCAAAGGATCCGCAAGCAGCGCGTCTTTCCGCCTTTTGGCGAAGTGCTGCCTGTCGCGCTCGTGCTTTTGGGAAATCGGTCGCAGGAGCTAGGACGCCCCTCCATGCTGCTCTATGATGGAAATCCGTCAGGGGCGGGGACGTACTCTCTCGTGAGAGCACTTGAAAGGGTCGATCCGTCCGACAGCCTGCTTCGGAGCGTACTTCGCGCGTTCACGCATCTCGTGCTGGTCGATCGGAAGAAGCTGATGGCAGATCTTCGGCTGCCGGAGGAAACGACGATGGAGGTACGTCTCGTCGTAGGAAAGGGGATGCAGTACGACCTCTTTTTGCGGGATCTCCCCTTCGTAGAGCCGCTCATGAAGGCCATGGGCATCGGACTCATCACGATGGGAGAAGGATATGAGGCGATGTATTGAGGGAGATTTTAGTGACTAGTGACTAGTGACTGGACACAAGCTACCAGTCACAAGCTACTAGTCACAAGTCACTCTTTTCAAAAACCTTGAACCTTCCCTTCGTTCCCTATATAATAAGAAGAAATAAAAATGTAAGGAGAGCAACCATCCATGGGATTTTTTGATAAAAAGCACGAATCCGACACCCCGATAGGAAACCTGAGAGCGCACATCGGTACCTACATGTACTTTGTCAAAGTGGGCAAGTCGAAGTTCAAGCACAAGGGACGCATTGGCGAGATCTTTGCGGATATGGACAACACCCAGTTCCTTTTCAATCAGGCAACAATGGGGACGATGTATGATTTCAAAAAGAAACTCGACTATGCCCTTTGGGATGCAGCCGTTCATAAATACACCGAAGACATGGAAGCCCTGAAGGCAGAACTGCTCAAGGTCGTCGATCAGGAAGAGGCAGCGCCGAAGGAAGAAGCGCCGAAGGAAGAGGAAGCAGTAGAAGTCGCTCCAACGGAAGAGGAGACAGGCGACTGGAAATCCTCCATCAAAGGACAGATGGCGGCTGCGGAAGAGAAGGCGAAGAAGGAAGCCGAGCGCAAGAAGCGCGAAGCTGAGGCGGAGGAAGGCTTTGAGGTCGATGCCAGCGAAGAAATGACCGAAGCCGACTGTCGCGAGCTCTGGCGCATCCTCCAGGGACTCGAAAGAGAATTCCAGGAAATGAAGAGCATTGCGGACGACTGGTTCACCGTACACGGTAAAGGGAATGGCTGCTTTGCAGCGCTCGCCATGATGGCTCTTATCCCTGTGGGCGCGATCTACGGGATCTGGCAGATGCTGTAAATGAGGAATGGATGTGCGGCACGCATACTAAGGAAGCGGCCGATCATGCGCTTCGCTCTCCTTTGGATCCTGAGAACCTGCTGCCTCTTCACCATGACGGTAAAGGGAAAATGGACCGATGGGCCTGCCCGGCCCCAATTCCTTATAATAACTTTTCTCGAGAGGGTGTACATTTACCCTCACCTATGGTATGATAATGCAAGAAATCTTGGTTTCAGGGAGGTGACATCATGTCCAAACACATCGTTACAATCAACAAGTCTTCTCTGCAGGACTCCATCAAATTCGAAGGCTGCAGTGAATGTCAGACTTCCTGCCAGTCCGCTTGCAAAACAAGCTGCACCATTGGCAACCTGATCTGCACAGAACAGGAAGAAGCAGAAGCAAAGAGAGCATAAGCTGATGCACGGCCAAGCCCCCGGCCTTGAGACCGGGGGCTTTTCTTGTGAGAGAATGGATGAGGGTGGAAGGGAAATAGCATCAGAATTTTCGGCGCTTCCTGATCGGCTGCGCCGCACCATCCCTTTGAAGCCATAAAACTGTTGAGCCCTTCCAGACCATAAGCCCTACCTGATATACCAGCAAGCAATCAATAAAAGGAGAATAACATTTCATGGATTACAACGTTAAGCCAATGATCCACCGTTTCCAGCAGAACGGCATGAATATCGTCATGGATGTGAACAGCGGCATCGTACATGTCGTCGATGATGTGACGTACAAGGTCCTCGCGTATTACAATGGAACCAACCGGGGAATGGTTCTGGCGAATCTGGCCAAAGACTACGAAGAGGCCGAACTCAATGAAGTCATGGATGACCTTGATGAACTCATCGCCAAAGAAGTACTCTTTGCACCGATGGATAAGAATTACAAAATGGCGATCGAAGACCGTCCGATCATCAAAGCACTCTGCATCAATATCGCTCATGACTGCAATCTGCGCTGCCAGTACTGCTTCGCCGGACAGGGCGGCTATGGCCAGTGGCGCATGCTGATGAGCTTCGATGTTGCCAGAAGAGCTGTCGATTTCCTCATCGCACACAGCGGTCCGCGTGAACACTGCGAGCTTGATTTCTTCGGCGGTGAACCGCTCATGAACTGGCATGTCGTACAGCAGACCATCGACTATGTACACAAGCAGGAAAAGAAGCACGGCAAGAAGATCAAGATGTCCCTCACCACGAATGGCCTTCTGCTCGACAAGGAAAAGGTCAAATACCTGACGGACAATCACATCAGTCTCATCCTGTCGCTTGACGGCCGCAAGGAAATGCATGACCGTATGCGTCCGGGCGTCCATGGCGAAGGCACCTATGATGAGATCGTGAAGAATCTCCAGTATTGCGTGGCGAACCGCAAGGGCGAGGAATACTATGTCCGCGGTACCTTCACCCGCTACAACATGGACTTTACGACCGACGTCATCGATATGATCGACAAGGGTTTCCCGGCTGTATCCATGGAACCGGTCGTCGGCGAAGACACTGCCGACTACTCCATCAAGGAAGAGGATCTGCCGCGCGTCAAAGCGGAATATGACCGCCTCGCCAAGCTCTTCATCGCAAGAGAAGAAGAAGGCCGTCCATTCTTCTTCTTCCATTTCAATATGGACCTCTGGAAGGGCCCCTGCCTCCCGAAGCGTCTCCGCGGCTGCGGTGCCGGTCACGAGTATCTCGCCGTCGTACCGAATGGCGATATTTACCCCTGCCACCAGTTCGTCGGACGAGAAGGCTACGTCATCGGCAACGTCTATGAAGGTCTCAAGAACTTCAAGATGATGCGCGACTTCCGCATGAACCACGTCTTCAGCAAGCCGGAATGTGTCGACTGCTGGGCGAAATTCTTCTGCTCCGGCGGCTGCCATGCGAATAACGAAGCATTTGCCGGCGACATTCATAAGCCATTCCATATCACCTGTGAGATTCAGAAGAAACGCGTAGAATGCGCGATGATGATCCAGGCGTACAATGAAATGAAGAAACCAAAGGTCATGGCGCAGCCAGGAACCTACCAGGCAAAGAAAGAAGCCATGGAAGAGAAATAAGAGCCTGTAGCTAAGAAAGGCTTTGCAGGAAGAGTGATAGTCCAGCAGGATCTTTCAGGCATAGAGGGGCTGTGAAGAAATGAATCCTCATTTCTTCACAGCCCCTTTTTACTTTGCTT
>JAERMT010000109.1_pt3 | contig 25213 bp, 20 predicted proteins | sample 9267081 | NCBI WGS metagenome assembly JAERMT01 (sample SAMN17071939, study PRJNA684904) | human gut metagenome | isolation source: diarrhea sample from child under the age of five | host: Homo sapiens | place: South Africa: Mafikeng, Mafikeng Provincial Hospital | collected 2019-09
CCGCCCGACGAGAGCTGCTATTGGGCACAGAGACGTGGTGCCCCGGGACGAAGAAACAAGGGCTAGCGGGTGGTGAAGCACCACGTCCGGCCGCCGAAGGCCCATCCGCCCGCCGAAGGCCAATTTCGCTGCCCGCTCATGCGGAAGTTTATAAACTTCCGCATGATAATAAAAGTGTACTGAAGGGGAATTTTTTCTGTGGCATAATACTTTCACCGGAAAGGAATCAGCGCTGCAATACCGGAAATAATATGAAAGGAGATGCAATATGAAAAGAACAATCCGTGTTCGGATTGCCGGCAGGAATCCGGAGTTATCCGGGTTCCTCAGATTCCTGGGATTCTTGATCCTTTTGTTTCTCATGTTGTCTCGGCTGGGAACCGCGTTCCCGGCGGAAGCGGCCACCTCGTCCCCATCAGCCTATACATACGAGGATTGGAAGCATTCCCTGGACCGGGTAGCCGAGAATCTGGAGAAGGACGGATTTCACTACAGCGTAAACGGAGGGAAGGGATCTTACCGGAAAAGCAAAGAGAAGCGGCGCGTGACCAACTGTGCTATCTACGTATCCTGGGCACTCCAGGATGCGGGAATTATCAAGAAGGGGCAGGTTTTCTGGATTGACAAAGGAGGTGCCATTCGAGGAAAGCGGAAAACCTGCATTACGAAAAACAACAAGCTGAAGATACTTCATCCCCACAAAAAAGCGAAGCATGCCGGCCTCAAGAAAGGAGATATTTGCGGCTGGGACAGCCATATCCATACGGCGGTGTACGCCGGAAGAGATGCCAAAGGCCGGACTTTGTGGTATTCCGCCGGCCGAGACGGCGGCGTGAAAAAGAACGGAAAGTGGTATTTTAAAGCCGGCAAAACCAAAGCGAAAGTGCGGGCGGCCCGGTACGACGGAAAGATCGCCACGGTAATTCGCATTCGGAATTTAAAGGCTGCCCCGGCCCAAAAACCAAAAAAAGCAAAAGCAAAATCAAAGCCGGCGGCCGCCGCAAAAGCAGACAATGTAGACGAAGAGATATTAAATCATCCGGATGAGCCTTCCGGGGTGGAATTTGAGGAAATCATTCCGGAAGAATCCACGGAAAATGTAATCAGCGGAGGCGAGACTTCCGAAGAGCCTCGGGATTTTGAGACGGAGGAAAACGAACCGGAGGATGCGGAAGACGCGACGGTGGACGACTCCGCCAACGATACCATTTTGGATCTGGACAAGAACGAGGTCATTTCCGTCAAAGACGGAACGCGGAAAAAAATCCAAGACGGTTACGGGGAAAGTCGGGACAGCGAGGACCGGGAAACCAAGGACCGGGACACTAAGGTCCGAGATACGAAGAGCCGGAAAACCAAAGGAGAGATTAACAACGTCCGAAGAATCGACACTCCGGAAACCGGCGACGATGGATTTGCGGTGACCATGGTGCTGCTGATCCTCAGCTGCAGCGGACTCCTGTTGATAGCGCATCGTCGAAATCCGGAAAGTTGACCCTGCGGAAACATCTGTGGTATTCTGTATAACAGTTTAAAAAAACACGTATCACAGATGGGAGAAAGCAGTGAGATTATTTATATTACGACATGGACAAACGGATTTGAACTTGGCTCGGAAGGTGCAGGGACACATGGATGTGGATCTGAACGCCACCGGCATTGAACAGGCAGAGGATTTGGCAAAGGTGGTTCGGGAGAAAAACCTTCGTTTCGACGCAATCTATTGCAGCCCTCTGAGAAGGGCGCTGGATACTTGCGAAATCGTTACCGGACAGAGCCGAGATGCGTTTCATGTAGACAATCGAATCGAGGAATTTGATTTCGGCGAGCTGGAAGGCTATGCCTACCGGGAGCTCCCCGGGGAGTCGCAGAAATTCTTTTCCGCACCGGATGAATTCCGGCCGGCGGGAAGAGGGGAGACTTTTCCACATTTGATCCAGCGGATAACGGACTTTTTGGAAGAGCTGAAGACCCGGGAACAGGGAAACGTGTTGGTGGCGTCCCATGGAACGGCCATTCACGCCATGCTCCTCTATTTCCGGCACAAAGAGCTGAAAAATTTCTGGGATGAGGATGTGCATAACTGTGATCTGATGATTGTGGATTGCATCGACGGCGAATACGTCGTCCGCGATGAGAAAATTGCGGTAGAGAAAAAAGAAACCGGTTACCTCTAAAGGGTAACCGGTTCGTAATCGAATCGCTTGCTGGACTTATCTTCCTCAATCCGATAGACATGGTATTCCTCCGGGATCAATTCCGTCCCCTCCAGGAATGCCTTTTTTGATTCGTCGAATTTCTCCGGCTCCACTCGAACGGCGATTCCGCAGCTGGTGGAGATGTGCCGTGGCACCGGCATGATGGTGCAGCCCACCGGCTTCAGCAGCTTCTCGGTGGAAATGGCTCCGTGAGTGGATTCGAAGGTGTACAGGTAAAAAGTATCCGTCATGAACACCACCCTCTCCTACAGAGTGATAACCTTGGAAACTTCCTGCATTGCACCCAGGATGTCATACATGTTGCTGACGGTTCCAACCTTGCAGTCTTCCTTGATTCCGAAGAAGTTCAGGCAAGTGCCGCATACCAGGACCTTGGTTCCCTTCTCAATCAGGGTGTTCAGGTTCTCAACGATCTGAGGCTCTACGCCGGTGGTCAGCTTTACGCCGCCGTTCATGAAGAGTACGTAAGTCGGGATGTTTTCACTCTCGGACAGAGTGAAGATGGCCATCTTTGCCAGGTTCATTCCCAGCTCTGCATCGCCGTTTCCCAGACCTTCCTTGTTGAAGAATACCGCATAGCTTCCTTCGTCAAAGCCGTGAGCGGATTCCGGAATGTTGCCGTCGCCGTCTGCAAAAGTTGCAACGAACTTCTCACCTTCCGGTGTAACGGTGATTTCTCTTCCATATGTCTTTCCCAGGCGGGACAGGTTGTCAATCTGAGTCTGACCATCTACCAGAATGGACAGGTCCTGAGTGCCGTTGTCCAGCTCTTTCTTCGCCATGATTACAGGAATTGGGCATGCTTTGCCTGCAGCATCTAATCTCATAATGAATTCCTCCTATTGATAAACATAAATATACAAGTAAATAGTATCACCAAATCCCGTTTTTTCAAATAGAAAAATCTTATAAAAGAAAATTTGCCCTGCGAAAGTTTCCGGCGGGATCGAAAGGAAAACTCCGTCCCGATGAATTGCCCGTAAGACTTCACAGAATGGGAATAATGTTGTAAAATTATTTATCATTGAATATACCAATAAGGAGAAGCAGATATGAAAGAAATTATCATTGAAATGGAAAACGGCGGCGTAATGGAAGGGGAACTGTACGAAGACATCGCACCGAAGACGGTGGACAACTTCGTCTCCCTGATTGAGAAGAAGTTCTACGACGGACTGATTTTCCACCGGGTGATTCCGGGCTTCATGATTCAGGGCGGCTGTCCGAACGGAAACGGCATGGGCGGTCCGGGATACACCATCGAGGGCGAGTTCAACTCCAACGGTTTTAAGAACGACCTGAAGCACACCCGAGGCGTTCTGTCCATGGCCAGAGCGATGGACCCGAATTCCGGCGGATCCCAGTTCTTCATCATGGTAGCGGATGCACCGCATCTGGACGGAGACTATGCCGCATTCGGAAAGATCACCAAGGGCATGGAAGTGGCGGATGCCATCGTGAACACCAAGCGGGATCCGTGGATGGACAAGCCGCTGGAAGATCAGAAGATCAAGAGCATTCGCATGAAGTAATGCCGAGAACGGCAAGGAAAGAAAGGGAAGAGAGAGCAGTATGCAGCAGGAACGAAATATCATCGTAATTGGACATAAGAATCCGGATACGGATTCCATCTGCTCCGCTATCGCATATGCACATTTGAAAAACATGACCACCCACAGTCATTACTACGTTCCGATGCGGGCGGGAGAAATCAGTCAGGAGACCATGTACGTACTGGACCGCTTCAACATGAAGGTTCCGAATTACTTGGGCGACATCGGTGCTCAGGTATGCGACATGGAAATTCGCCGCACGCCCGGGGCGTCCAAGGATATGACCATCAAGCAGGCATGGGATTTCATGGCAGAGACGGATGCGGTGACACTTGCGGTGACGGAAGAGGACCGGGTTATCGGACTAATCACCAAGGGAGACATCGCCCAGACCTTTATGGAGTCAGAGGACAGTCAGTTCCTGTCTCGCATGAAGCCGCGGTACCGGGATATTGCGGATACCGTGAAGGGCACCATCGTGGTGGGCGATGGCGACGACCGCTTTGAAGAAGGTAAGGTATTGGTGGGTGCGGCCATGGTGGAGCGCATGCAGGAGCACATCGAGCCGGGAGATTTGATGCTCATGGTGGACCGGGTGGAAAACCAGATCGGCGCCCTGGAGAAGGGGGCGAAAGTACTGATTCTCTGCCTGGGAGCCAAGGCCAGCGAAGAAGTTATCGCGAAGGCCCGGGCAGAAAAGGCGGTCATCATCGAGACATCGCTGGATACTTTTGCGGTTTGCATAGAAATCCACAAAAGCGTGCCTCTGGAATCTTTCATGCTAAAAGAAGACATCATGACGTTCCGGATGGACGACTATACAGACAAGGTGCGGGCGGCCATGGCGTCCACCCGCCACAGAGCTTTTCCGGTGGTGGATTCCAACGACTGTTACGTGGGAACCATCTCCCGCCGGAACCTGCTGGGAATCCAGAAGAAGCGAGTGATTTTGGTGGATCACAACGAGACATCTCAGGCCGTGGACAACATCAACGAGGCGGAGATTCTGGAAATTGTGGACCATCACCGCCTGGGCACCCTGCAGACCCTGCAGCCAATCTACTTCGTCAATCAGCCGGTGGGCTGTACGGCGACGATTCTGTACGAGATGTTCGTGGAGAAGGGAATTGAGATTGGACCATCCATTGCCGGACTGCTGTGCGCGGCGGTAATTTCGGACACGCTGATGTTCCGATCTCCGACCTGCACGCTGAAGGACAAGATGGCCGCAGGTGCGTTGGCGCTGCTGGCGGACATCGATATTGAAGATTTTGCCACGGAAATGTTCGAAGCGGGCTCGGATCTGGGCAACAAGTCGGAAGAGGAAATCTTCTATCAGGATTACAAGAAGTTCACCTTCGGAAACACCAGCTTCGGCGTGGGTCAGATCAGTTCCATGAGTGCGGACGAGCTTCAGGAAATCAAGAAGCGGATTCAGCCGCTGCTTCGCCACGAGTGCGGAAAGAACGGCGTGTCCATGGTCTTCTTCCTGCTGACGGATATTCGGAACTCCTCGTCGGAAATGCTGTACGCCGGTGACCGGGCAGAGGAGCTGGCGGACATCGCCTTTAAGGATGCGCCGAAGAGCGACGGAAGCTATTATTTGGAAGGGGTTCTGTCCCGAAAGAAGCAGCTGATTCCGGCATTTATGCGGGCGATTAACTTGATGTAAAAGGGCTGTGAAAAGTTTTCAAAATACGCAAAAGAATTTTGAACATAAATCAAAAGATTAACATGAAAATCTATTGAAAGCAAGGTTTCAATGTGATAATGTAATGGCTGTGCTATCCGGACTCCATATCCGGACTCGGGTGGTACAGCATTTTATTTTTTGGTAAAAAATTGAGGGAAGGAAATGGATTACACGAAGGTGCTGAAGGGAATCCTCGATCTCGGGGAGGCAATGATTAACAGCGGTGCAGAGGTTGGCCGTGTGGAGGACAGCTTGTATCGGCTGTGCGATGCGTATGGTTTCACAAGAAGAAATTGTTGGGTAATTTCTTCCAACATACAGGCGACGGTGGAGACTCCGAATGGGGAAACGCTGACGCAGATTCGTCACGTCCCGGGGGGCGAGATGAATTTCGACCGTCTGGATTATCTGAACAATCTGTCCCGTTTCATTTGTAAAAACAAACCGGATGCACCGGAACTTCAGGCGAAGCTCCAGGAGGTAATGAATCGTCCGGAGCAGCCGAGATGGCAGCACTATATGGCCGGTGTCATGGGTGGTGCCGGATTCGCTGTCTTCTTCAATACTAATTTTATGGACACCGTCGTGGCTGTGCTGGCATCCCTGATTATCGTGGCGCTGGGCGAGGTGCTGGGAAAATATGAGCATAACCCGCTGATTTTCAACGCGATTATTGCTTTCGTGGTGGAAACCTTTATCATCCTGGCAGTGACATTTGGGCTGGGCGACCACGTGAACTACATCACCATCGGCGTTGTGATGCTGCTGATTTCCGGAATCGGATTCACCAACGGTATCCGGGATCTGCTGCACAGAGACACCCTGTCCGGTATCGTGAATATTTGGAATTCCGTGCTGGGCGCTACCGGTATTGCTTTGGGAATCGCACTGCCGATTCTGATTCTGAAAGGAGTGCTGTAAGATGTTGGTACTTGCTTCGAGTTTTACAACGCAGCTGATATCCTGCACGATCGCTTGCGTAGGATTTGCATATTGGTTCAACGTAAAGGGCATTCAGGTGCTGTACTCCGGAATCGGAGCGTTCTTTACCTGGGCGGTATATTATGTGTGCTTTGAAATGACCAACAGCAACTTCCAGGCGACATTGTTCGGCGCCATCTTTGTGGCCATCTTCGCACAGATTATGGCCAGGGTGAACCGAGCGCCGGCAACGATTTTCCTGTGTGTCTGCGTATTCCCGCTGGTTCCGGGACCGAATCTGTATTACATGATGTACTATCTGGTAATGGAGAATTACAAGGTGGCCAAGGAAGAGGCAATGACGCTGGTGATTACCTGCGTGGGCATCGCCCTGGGTTTCATCGTGGTGGATATCTTCAACAAGTATATCGTGATCATCTTCAAACGCTTGAAGGGTCAGCTGGTATCGGAACATGGAGAACGGTATTAATCTCTTTTTGGGAGAGGAAAAATAAAGAATGCCTTTCGGCTTGTTAAAAAAAGGACCGGCCGGAAGGCTTGACAGAAATATTGTTAGCTTATACAATAAATACCATGGTTGGTTTATTGTATAAGCTAAATTTTTTTTAACATCTGAACTGTAAGGAAGGAATGGAGATGAAAAACAAGTACATTGCAAAACGCTACTGGAAGGACAGCTCGTCCCCGATGGGCGCAGTAAACGCAAAGGCAAAGCAGTATGATGACGTGATTAACCTGAGCCTGGGCGATCCGGACCTGCTGACCGACAAAGGTGTCATCGAACAGGCTTTTAAGGACACTATGGAGGGGCACACCAAGTACACGGAGTTCCGGGGCGATCCGGAGCTGAGAGCGGAAATTTGCAAGTTCTATAAAGACGAATACGATATGGAAGTAACGGATGATGAAATCATCATTACGGCAGCCGGCACGCTGTCAATGCATCTGGTGATGGAAACGATTCTGGATGACGGAGACGAAGTCATCCTTCAGGCACCGTACTTCACGCCGTATCCGAAGCAGGTGGAGATGTCGAGAGGTATCCCGGTAGAGCTTCCGACTTACGAGGAAGAGGATTTCCAGGTTAACGTGGAGAGACTGGAGTCCCTGATTACCGAGAGAACCAAGGCCATCGTGCTGAACACACCGAGCAATCCGACCGGCAGCTGCCTCACCGTGGAGACCATGAAGAAGATTGCAGCGATTGCGGAGAAATACGATCTGCTGGTGGTATGCGATGATATCTACACCGCATTCAGCTATCAGAACCCGTTCGTGCCGTTCGCATCCCTTCCGGGCATGAGAGAGCGCACGATTATCATCAACACCGTATCCAAGAACTTCACCATGACCGGATGGCGCGTGGGCAACATCATCGCTCCGGCGGAATTCATCAATGTGATGGCGGACGTGAACATGAACGTGGCATTTACGGTGGCGGCACCGACCCAGAGGGCTGCATTGGCCGCATACCGGACCTACAAGGATTTCCAGCCGGCAATGGTAGCGGAATACAAGAAGAGAGTATTCTACGCGGCGGAGAGAATCAACGCACTGAACAACATGCACGTGCTGTATCCGCCAAAGGGTGCGTTCTACCTCTTCATCAACATCAAGGATACCGGTCTGACTTCCATGGAAGTTGCGGAGAGGATTCTGGACGAAGCGCACGTTCTGACCCTTCCGGGCAACGCATTCGGCGACTGCGGCGAAGGATTCTTGCGAATCGCATGTACCTGCGGTTGCGAGGAACTGGGCAAGGCCTTCGATCGAATTGGCGCAATGGACCTGTTCAATCCGAACAAATAAGCATCGAAAAAACTCGGGCAACATCGGAAAAGGTGGCTGTCCGAGTTGCTTTTTTTATGGAAAAACACCGGTGGGATTCGTTTTTTTGATGGGGATGTTTTGAATTTTGAAACCGGCGGAAGGTTGAATGTGGAGCCGTTTTGCGGTATATTATTAGCAGTTATGGAGACGACAAAGAAGACAACAGTGAAGATTATCATAGCAAAAGATCCAAAGAAGCGGAAACCTCAATGGACAGGAGTCATAGTGTATGCACTCCTGCTTATTTTCGTGTTTAATTTTTTTGATTGGAACCGGCCCTACGACGGGTACACCCGCTATGAGGTGGAGGTCAACCGGGAAATCGTGGCTCGGGAACAGAAGGGGGATGTGGCCAAGATTGAGAAGGACATTTCCCTGGTGGATGCGAGTCTGAAGAATGGCGATTCCCTCAGCGGGAAGAGAGCTTGGTACATGGAGCGATTCCGGAACTGCGTGGTGGTGGGAGATTCTCTCACCGAGGGTTTGAGTGTCTATCAGTGGCTTTCGAAGAAGCAGGTATTCAGTTCCGTGGGGGCATCCCTGATTAATGATGAGAAGTTGTTCCGGAAGGCGGCGGCCACCTATCCGAAGGCGGCGTTCTTCGCATTCGGAATGAACGACACCATCAACTATCGGGGCGATTCCAAAGCCTTCATCAAGCGGTACGAGAAACTGCTGGATGGGGTTCACAAGAAGAGCCCGAAGACGAAGATTTATATCTGCAGCATCTCCACGCCGACAAATAAGGCCATCAAGCAGAAGAAATCTTTGGGAAATTATAAGAAATTCAACAAGGCCCTGCAGGAGATGTGCGACGATAAGGGCTATACTTACGTGGATGCCAGCCGGATTCTGCCGACGCATAAGGACCTCTATGCGGGAGACGGAATTCATGCGGCCAGCGCGTACTATCCGATGTGGATGGATAAAATGATAGAAAAGGCAAATCTATAGATGAGAGGAACGATGGATAAAAAATTAAATCGAATCCCGCCGGTGCTGGTACGGCTGGCACTGATTTTGGTGCTGTTCCTGTTCCTGCGGGGAATATACGCTTCCGCCAGCGCCCGGGATGTGGACATGGCGGATATCCGAAGTGCCATGCTGCAGAATACGGATATGGGCAAAATGAAAGAGTGCAACAATCGAAAGCTGATGCAGTTCATGGGCATCAACTACGAGAACTACGATTCCTATCTGTACTACAAGAGCAAGGAATCCCTGGGTGTGGATGAAGTGCTGGTGGTAAAAGTACGCAGCACCGCGGACCTGGACGGCCTGAAGGATGCCGCGGAGAACCGGGTGCAGTCACAGGAGAAGGCTTTCGACGGGTACGGCACCAATCAGATGAAGTTATTGGCCAATGCGGTGATTGAAACAAAAGGAAACTATCTGTTCTATTGCGTTGCCGAGAACCCGGGAAAATACGAGGAGGTGTTCCGACATGCTGTTCAGTAGTATCCTCTTCTTACTGTATTTTCTTCCGGCGACCCTGGCAATTTATTACCTGGTACCGAAAAAGAATATCAACGCCCGAAATACCGTGCTGCTGGTGGCCAGCTTGCTGTTCTACAGCTGGGGCGAACCGGTGTACATCGTATTGATGATCTACAGCGCGTTCCTGAACTACTACAGCGCCCTGCAGATTGGAAGAGCCCAGGAAAAGGGGCGTTCCGGCAAGGGGTCCATGCTCTTTGCCCTGTTCATGAACCTGCTGGTGCTGGGATTCTTTAAATACTTCGGATTCCTGATGGATACCTTTAACTCCCTGACGGGACTGCACATCCATTACACGGCGCTGTCCCTGCCGATCGGAATCTCTTTTTACACCTTCCAGGCGCTGTCCTATATTTTCGACGTGTACCGGAAGAACGTGGGACCTCAGAAGAGCTTTCTGCGCTTCACCTTGTACCTGTCCCTGTTCCCGCAGCTCATTGCGGGTCCGATTGTCAAGTACCGGGATGTGGAGGAGCAGCTCAGCGTTCGCTCCACGGATTGGATTGATTTCGGGGAAGGCACCAAGCGCTTTATTTTCGGCCTGGGCAAAAAAGTCCTGCTGGCCAACAATTTCGGCGCCCTGTACGCCGCCATCGGTGCGCTGCCGGACAGCGATGTTTCGGTGGTGACCTACTGGATCGGAATCGGTGCCTATACATTGCAGATTTATTTTGACTTCAGCGGATATTCGGATATGGCCATCGGCCTGGGTCGGATGTTCGGCTTTGAGTTCAGCGAAAACTTCAACTATCCGTACATCTCCGACAGCATCACGGAGTTCTGGAGAAGATGGCACATTTCCCTGAGCACCTGGTTCCGGGAGTACGTGTACATTCCGCTGGGCGGCAATCGGGTTACGGTACCGAGACATATTCTGAACCTGCTGATTGTGTGGTCCCTCACCGGACTGTGGCACGGCGCCAGCTGGAACTTCGTGCTGTGGGGCACCTATTACGGCGTGCTCCTGATTATCGAGAAATACGTGCTGCACCCATATATGGAGAAATGGCCGGGATGGGTGCGGCATCTGTACACATTGGTCATCGTGATGATCGGCTGGACCTTCTTCAGCATCACGGATTTCGGTGCCATGAAAGAATATTTTGCGGTGATGCTGGGCGTATCCGGCCACGCATTCGCCAACATGAAAACCCTGTATCTCCTGCGCACCCACGGAATTCTTCTGGCGCTGGGCATGTGCCTCAGCACGCCGGCACCGATGAAGTGGTTCCGGGAGCGGCTGGAAAAGGAAGGACACGAGTGGCAAGGCATCGTTCTGCTGATGCTGATTCTCATTCTCAGCATCGCGTACCTGGTGTTCGGATCCTACAATCCGTTCCTGTATTTCCGATTCTAGGGAAAAAACGAAGTGCTTCGGCACATCGGATACAGAATGTATGAAAGGTAAATTATGGTTGACAGAAAAATAAAAATGTCAAAAATACTGGGAATCTGCTTCCTGGCGGTAATCTTCGGACTGCAGCTTCTGGGAATTTTTATTCCGGACCGGAAGACCTCTGCTGCGGAGAACCGGGCGCTTCAGACCTTCCCCGCTTTTCGGGTGTCGGAGTACTTGGACGGCCGGTTTGAAAGCAAGATGGACGATTATGCCAACGACCAGATTCCGGGCCGCAACCGCTTCATTCAGGTGAAAGCGGCGGCGGACAAAACCGTGGGGGTTCTGGAGAACAACGGGGTCTACCGGGCCAAAAACGATTATCTGATGGAAAACCTCACTACCCCGGATCCAAAGAACCTCAAGGAGACGGAAGCGGCACTGGCGGACTTTGCCAAGAGCCATTCCAAATTGAAGATGCATTTTCTGCTGGCGCCCAACGCCGGGAACATCCTGTCGGAGGACCTGCCGACTACGGTACAGATGGCCGATCAGAATAAGCAGATGGACGACTTCTACGCTTCTGTGGAGAAGTCCGGAATCACTCCGATTGACATTCGGTCTGCTTTTATAAAAGCAAAAGACGACGTGCAGCTGTACTACCGGACGGACCACCACTGGACGACGGACGGCGCGTATCTGGCGTACCGGAATTCCATCGGCGCCCTTACCGGGGATAAGCCGGAGGATTTTGCGCCGAAGGTGGTGAAAAATGATTTCCGGGGCACGCTGTATTCCAAGAGCGGTTTCGTGAACGGGATGGACGACGCCATCAAGATCTATCTTCCGGCGAATCGGGATTACCGCAAGTCCGTAATCTACTACACGGACACGCAGAAGAAGACGGCGGAATTCTATCAGCTGAAGAATTTGAAGAAGAAGGATGCCTATACGGTGTTCGGTGGAAGCAACCATCCGATGTATACCATCGAAACGCCGGTGGCCGGTGGGAAACGCCTGTTGCTGATTAAGGATTCCTACGCAAATAGTTTTATTCCGTTCTTGACGCAGCATTACCGGGAAATCGTGGTGGTGGATCCGCGATACTACTTTGAGAACCTGGAGGATCTGATTCAGTCGGAAAAGGTTACGGACGTGCTGTTCCTGTACAACGCCAACACCTTCTTCGGGGACGATTCCCTGAAGATTATGCTGGGAGATACGGAGTAGCGGTGCCGGAAGATGCGAAAATTGAAATCGGAAAGGTCGGCTTACGGGCCGGCTTTTCTCGTACAGAAATGTTTTTGATGCCAAAATTTTCAGAAAATATTTCATGTCCATAAATAAAAAAATCTAATGGAAAGTCATTTCATATCGGGGTCGATTGGAGTATAATCCTGTGGAGAAATTATTATGTAGGAGAATGTGATGAATGAGCAATTGGGAGTGATGAATCCAATTACGGAGGGGCGTATTGGACGGGCGATGTTTCGGTACTTTCTGCCGTTGGTCGCCGGAACTATTTTTCAGCAGATCTATAGTTTGGCAGATGCGGTGATTGTGGGCCGGTTCGTGGGAAAAGCGGGACTGGCGGCAATCGGCGGATCTGCCACTACCGTTATATACATCGTGACGATGGTGTTCACCTCGATGTTCGCCGGCGCATCCGTGACCTTGTCCCAATATTTTGGGGCCCGGGAGGAGAAGAAACTGCATGAGGCCCTGCACACCATGGCGGCATTCGGCATCCTGGTGTCCATCGTGACGACGGTGGCGGGCGTGGCCCTCAGCCGATGGGCAATGGCAATGATGCGGACACCGGAAAGCCTGATGACCTATTCCGTTCAGTATATGGTAATCTATTTCGGCGGCGTGTCCACGGTAATTCTGTACAATATGGGATCTTCCATCCTGCGGGCGATCGGCGATTCCAAGCGGCCGTTCCATTATCTGATTGTGTGCTGCGTGCTGAACATCGTCCTGGATATTCTGTTCGTGGTGGTATGGAAAAAAGAAGTTGTCGGTGCGGCGCTGGCAACCGTCATTTCTCAGGGCGTCAGTGCGTTTCTGGTGATGCGGGCGCTGGTACGGAACAAAGAAATGGAAGGAATTCCGTTCCGCCTCTCCCTTCGGTTTCGAGACCTGAAGGAAGGATTTAACGGAAAAATTCTGATACATCAGATGCGGCTTGGCACGCCGGGATCGATTCAATCGGTGGCCTACGGCATCTCGAACATACTGATTCAGGCTTGCATCAACGGATTCGGAGAGGATATCGTAGCGGCTTGGGCGGCATACTTTAAAACCGATGTTATTGTCTGGGCAATTCTAAATGCCTTCGGCGTGACCGTCACGACGTTCGTGGGCCAGAACTACGGTGCCGGAAAGAAGGAACGAGTATTCCAAAGCGTGCGGGTCGGATTGGTGCAGTCGTCGTTGCTGGTGGTGGCGATTGTGATACTGCTGATTAGCTGTGCCCACCCGCTTCTGTGCCTTTTCCTGACCGATGAAGATGTCATTCAAATCGGTGTGACCATGATGCATCAATTCATGCCGTGGTACGTTCTGTCCGTCATCCTGGAGATTTTCAACGGTGCATTGCGAGGCCTGGGCGATGTAAAAATTCCAACCATCATCACCACCTGTTGCATCCTGGGACTGCGGATTCCGTGGGTGACCTGGATTGTTCCGGCATACCATGAGGTACTGACGGTAATTCTCAGTTACCCGATGACCTGGTCGCTGGCACTGATGATGATTATTCCGTATTATCTGCATCGGAAAAAACAAATGGGAAGAGTTGTGGTAATGTAGAGTAAGGTAAAGCAAGGTAAGACAAGGACCGATACCGGGACGCGAAGATATGCGGCCCGGGCACCGGTCCTTTCATTTAAAGCCGGCCGAGCCGGAGATCCGGTTCGCGCCCGAGTACCCGCAAAGCCAATGAAATCGGTTTACGAGCGCGAACCCTGGGGCCAAGAAGAGCAGAAAGCCGTCCCGGCCTGCGGCGCGGTTCGCGCTCGGGTACCTGCAAAGCCAATGAAATCGGTTTACGAGCGCGAACCCCGGGCCTGAAAAAGAGGAAAAGTCGGCCCGTGCGCCGGCGCGGTTCGCGCCCGGGTACCCGCAAAGCCAATGAAATCGGTTTTCAAGCGCGAACCCCCGGGCCGAGAAGAGCAGAAAGGCGGCCCGGCCGGCGGCGCGGTTCGCGCCTGGGTGCCGGCAAAGCCAATGAATTCGGTTTTGGAGCGCGAACACCGGGGCCGAGAAGAGCAGAAATCCGGCCCAAAAGAGGCGCCGCAGCGAGCCGGGCAAGAAAAAGTTTGCTCCCCAAGATGGAGGAATAAGGGCTAGAGAGGAGAGGGGAGCAAACCCGAGGCCCGTCCGCCGGCGCCGGGCAGTAAAAAGTTTGCTCCCCAAGACGAAGGAATAAGGGCTAGCGAGGAGTGGGGAGCAAACCCAAGGCCCTGCCGCCGACCCGGGCCCGGCGGAGAAATGAATAACCCACCCTGTTCGCGCAGACACAGTGCAGCGAGCAAGGTGGGTTATTTCTACACCGGAAATGTGGCGGTAATCCGGAGGGACTTTCCATCCGGCGTGTAGGCGGCGATTTTGCCGCCGTGGGCCCGAACCACCGCCTGGGCGATGGAGAGCCCGATGCCGTGCCCGCCGGTTTCACTGTTCCGGGAACTGTCCGCCCGGTAGAATCGGTCGAAAAGGTGAGGGATGGAGTTCTTTGGGATCTCATCCACGGAATTGCTCACCGTGAGGAAAATGTTTTTGCCCTGACGGTAGAAGCGGAGCCGGATATCCCCGGAATCCGAAGAATACTTGAACGCGTTGTCCAAGAGGATGCTTACCAGCTTGCGGAGGGCGCTTTCGTCGCCCCGCAGGAACAGGTCCTCCGACACGCTGCAGTCGTATTTTTTCTCGGAAACCAGAGCCCGGGATTCGAAGGAGTGGGCCACATCGCCAACGATTTTCGAGAAATTCAGCCGCTTCATGTTGACGGAGGTTTTCTGCACCTCTTCCATGCGGGTCAGGTACACCAGCTCCTCGGTGAGGTTGGACAGGCGCCGGGTTTGCTGCCGGATGTCCTCCAGCCACTCGTTAGTCTCGTCCCCCTCCTGCTCCATCTCCAGAACGGACACGTCCGCATTGATGATGGTCAGCGGCGTACGGATTTCATGCCCCGCATCGGTGATGAAGCGCTGCTGCTTTTCGTAGCTTTCCGCCACCGGCCGGAGGATTTTACCGGAGAAAAAGGTAATCAGTGCGGAAATGATGGTGACGCCGATGAGGCACACCAGAATGCTGACGTTCCGGAACGCCCGGAAATTGTCCAGAGAGCGGGAGCAGTCCAGGTAGATATAGCGGGTTCCGTTTTTTCCCGTCACTCGGGTGCACCGGAAGTCTTCAATAAAAGCACACTTTCCGTCCTTCGAAAGTTTCCGTTCCGCCTTTTTCTGAATGGATTCCAGCGCATCCTTGTTTACCGCCAGCAGCTGGGAGGAATCCACTTCCCGCAGGGTTCCGTCGGAATTGGTCAGTACCGAAAAATACCGGGTTTCAAAAGGCTGCGCGGAGGTGCGGGCCTTGTTGTCCAGCTGAATTCGGAAAATATAGCTGCGGTCGTTGGAGTCGTCGTTCGGATTTAGTTTCGAAAAGCGGCGCTTCTTCTGTACAATAATCGTGGATTTCTCCTTCACATCGCCGCTGCCGGAAACCTCCACGGAATTGTGCCTTTCTTTTATTAGCAAGCTTTCCGGAAAGGTCCCGTGGTTGGCTGCCAGAACCGAAAGGGTCCAGTCGGAGCGGTCCAACACATTTTGATAGCTGATGCCGTTGATGATAATCGTCAGCAGCGCGATGGTGGAGAATACCGATAGGATGGTCACCGCGATGAAGCGGCGCCGTAATTTTTTTACCATATTAATCCTCTTCCTCCACCACCAGGGAGTACCCCACGTTTCGGGTAGCCTTAATCAGCACGTTCGCCCCCAAAGTCTTGAATTTCCGGCGAAGATAGGAAATGTACACCCAGATGATGCTGGTCTCCGCATCGCTGTCCAGGCCCCAAATCCGCTCGAAAATCTGCTCCGTAGACAGCACCTGCCCCGGATTGCTCATGAGGAGCTCCATCAGCTGAAACTCCTTGTTGGCCAGCCGAATGGAATTCTCCCCGCATGCCAGCTCGTAATTGGTCCGGTCCAGGGTCACGTTCCCCAGCTGCAGCACGGAGCTTGGGTTTTTGGTCTGCACCCGGGTAATGGCCCGAATCCGCGCCAGCAGCTCCTTCGGCTCGAATGGTTTCGTCAGGTAATCGTTGGCGCCGCTGTCCAGCCCCAGCACCTTGTCGTCCACCTCGGAACGGGCGGTGAGAATCAGCACCGGCGTCAGGTTGTTCCGTTCCCGCAGCGTGCGCAGCACCGTCAGGCCGTCCACCTTCGGCATCATCAGATCCAGAATGACGGCGTCGTAACTGCTCACGTCCAGAAAATCCAAGGCTTCCTCCCCGTTATATGCCGCATCCACCGAGTAGTGGCTGCTCTCCAGAATTCGGGTCAGCGCCCGGGAGAGAGATTTTTCGTCTTCCGCAAGAAGTAGTCGCATAAGCTTTTTTCCTTTCCGCTAAAAACACTTTCGCTAAAAATATCTTCTATTTATATGTCACACGTTTCCGGCCAATCCCCACAAAGAGGGCACACATCGCCAGCTCCATCAGAAGAAATATTTCTCCGATTCGGAGCGCCGTGTCGGAGAAGAAGCCCTCCGGCAGCAGGTTGATGAGATTGTCTTTCGCCGGATCCAAAATCCACAGGTCGTTATCAAAGAACAAGTGATGAAATACCACGAAGTACCGGTCGAAACTTCCGGAAACGATCAGCGCGGTGAGGCCGGTAATCCCCAGCAGAACGCCGGTTATTTTTGGGACCCGAGCGATGAAGTCCGAGAGCCGGTTCGGATGCCTCTTTCGGTTGAACCAAAGCCCTGCGAGAATTCCAATGCTGATGAGGAACGCGATATTTCGAAGCCGGAACCCGCCCAGAAAAAGCACCCGGCAATCCTTCAGGTGGGCCTTCTCCCGGTCCGAGAAGAATTCCTTGCGCTCCCCGTCCAGGGTGGTCATCACGGTGAGGTCTTTTCGGTCCCCTTTGAGGTAGTTCATCATCTCTTCCGTCACCTGCAGCGCGGATTTCATGGACATCTCGCCCCGCACATCCTCCAGCACCATGTATTTGTCGTATTCCTTTTCGAACCAGCCCGGCGTCCGGTAGAGCAGCACCTCTGCGGCGGTGAGAAGCAGGCAAAGCATCATTGCCAGGCTGAACAGGAGGCTCAGCACCCAAGCGGCCCCGGGGCATCGTCGTTTGTCTTCCATATTATATCCCTTTCCGTATCATACCCGGAATACCTTAAGCGGAGCTGAGTTCCGGCGGGTATCCCGATAAAATATTATATCTTTCAGCGGAGAACATATCAACTGTTTACGGCGGCGGAGGCTTCGCCGGGTCCGGCACCATCTGAAATAGACATAAATATGTGATTGTTTATAGTAAAGCAGTAGTTTAATAAACAAAAAAATACTCGTTTGAGTACCCACTTAACCCGGAATGTGTGATAAAATAAACCATTATGGAGATGTAACGCATGAACGTCCGGCAAGTACGCAATCTCACGGAACGCCGGCCGGACATCATCCTCCCCTGGGGGTTGCAGGCGGAGAATGAGGAAGGGGGAAAAATGATAGGCTATTTTCGAAAGCGAAAAAGAGCTGCCTGGATTATGACACTTTTGCTGTCCGTGACCATCCTGTTCGGGATGTCCGGGACAACCGTGTCGGCGGCAGCCGGTGCCGTGGCAGACGATACCACCGTCAACCACTGGCACGATTCTATTGCACAGGATGACACCACAAAGAATATCGGGAGAATCTGGACGGACAAGTCCGTATCTGCCGGGAATATTTCAGTGGATAAGTTGAACAATTCCGGAACGAAGACCATAGAGAAGAAGGGGGACTCCGACTTCTTGGTAAGTCTGTCCGCACTGTCTTCCGCTGCGAAGATCATGGGACAGTCCACCGTTCCGCTGGACATCGTAATGGTGCTGGACGTATCCGGAAGTATGGATGACAACGATAAAATGAGCACCCTGAAGACGGCGGTGAACTCTTTTATCGACGAATCCGCAAAGGCCAACAGCGAGCGGTCCAACGAGAACCTGCGCAGCCGGATTTCTCTGGTGAAGTTCTCCGGGAATAAGACCGACAAGGTGGGAGATGATACCTACCGATCGGGTTACAATACTTACAACTACACTCAGGTTGTAAGCGAATACAAGGCGTACACCAACGACAACAAGGCGGAGCTGAAGGACAAGGTCAATGCGCTGAGACCGGCAGGTGCCACCGCAGCGGATTACGCCATGGATCAGGCCAAGAAGCAGGTGAACCAAAGCAAGAGCGACGAGGCCGCTAATCCGGACCGCAAGAACGTGAAGCGCATCGTCATCTTCTTCACTGATGGCGAGCCGAATCACCAAAGTGGTTTTGACGAAGACGTCGCCAATGCGGCAATTCAGACGGCAAAGACCATCAAGACCGACGCCACCATGTATTCCATCGGCGTGTTCAAGAATGCGGATGCAAGCATCACCACCGGAGGTTCCGGTTGGATGGGCAGTTGGACCGACAAGGAGATGTTCAACACCTACATGCACGGCATGTCCAGCAATTATCCGGACGCGACCGCGTACGACAATCTGGGCACTCGTGCCAAGAATTCAGACGGAAGCGAAACCGCCTTCTACAAGGCCGCAACCCAGGCTTCGGAGCTGAATCATATTTTCACGGAAATTCAGGAAGAAATCGTTGCCACGGCACAGTCCCCGACGGAAGTGGATTCCGGCTCGGACCCGAATCAGAGTGGATACATCACTCTGGTGGATCAGCTGGGAGACTACATGCAGGTGGATGATATGAATACCTTACCACTACACGAAGAAGGACGTGACCAAGGAAGGAACCACCACGAAGGTGACCTACACCTTTGAGGCGGAGATTCCGGACACGAATCACGTATATCCGACGGGGAATCTGAGAGATATCAAGATTACCGTGGAGAAAGCCGATGCTGAGACCGCACTGGCAACGGGAGACAAGGTGACCGTAAAGATTCCGGCCAACCTGATTCCGCTGAGATATTATGAAGTTTCTAAAGACAATAAGATGACCATCGACGACACCTATCCATGTCGACTCTTCTACGACGTCAGCCTGAAGGCAGCGGCGGAGAAGAAGCTGGAGAAGCCGGATGACGCGATGGAGGCTTATATTGCCGCAAATTCCAACGAAGACGGTCAGGTGGCATTCTATGCCAACAAGTACGACAAGAAGTCTTCCAATCAGGATTCGGATGGCATCGGCGCATATTCCAACTTCACGCCGGCGTCCACCAACGACTTCTACTATTTCCAGGAAGACAAGGTGCTGTACACGGATGAAGCCTGTACCAAACCGGCAAAGGATGCCATCGATAACAGCGGCGACACCACGTACTACTACCAGCGTCAGTACTACGAAAAGGACGCTTCCGGAAATGCGGTGAAGAAGACCTACACCGTAAAAATTCCGGGCAACAGCAACATCATCTTGGAAGGCTACGCAAAGAAGAACACCAAGACCGGCGAATGGTACATTCCGGCTGGATCGCCGAGAACCACCAGTCTGACTTATTTTACCGAAAATAAGGCGGACGGCGCCAACAAATCCCAGACATCCAAGCTGCTGATCAAGCCGGTATGGGAGAACAACTACGCCGGCAAGACGGTGGATACCTATTTGGGTAACAACGGAAAGCTGGTCAAGGAACTTCCGGGCGAACTGGACATTCACAAAACCGTACAGGCGGCAGAGGGCCATCAGGTTCCGGACAGCCTGAAGGATCAGGAATTCGAGTACAGCCTGACATTTGACGGCGGCGTAAAAGAAAAATACACCGCTCAGAAGTACACGGGCACGAACAAAGAGGGAGACGAGTTCACTGTCAAGTCCGGAGATACCTTTAAGTTAAAGGACAATCAGACCCTGAAGATCTACGGTGTGGATGGCGGAACCAAGTACACCGTAACCGAGGCAAAACCGGAGCATTTCACCGGAAGCGCTGCGCAGCGGAATGCCGGGGAAGGCAGCGAGACCGGAACGAACAACGACGGCGGAGTATATGCAAAGGGAACCGTTGCCGGCAAGGATGCCGCAGTGGTCGATTACACCAATATTTATCAGGCAGACTCCACCACGTTAAAGGGTTCCGAGTCCCTGAAGATCAAGAAGAATTTCGAAACCGCATCCGGCGCATCCGCGTGGGAGATGGATTATCTGAAGGACGCGGAATTCCGGTTCATCCTGAGCCCGCTGAACAACGAATGTCCGATGCCAAAGGATGCCGCCGTTGTGGACGGCATGAAGGTTTCCCAGCTGAAGGTAAATTCCAAGGCGGAAATCGAGAAGACCTTTGGCGATATCGAGTACACTCAGCCGGGAACTTATGAATACCAGATTACGGAAAAGGATCCGGGGGATACGGCAAAGCAGGGTGTAACCTACTCCGGCGCATCGTACCGCGTGACCGTAAAGGTGACCGATGAGAACGGCAGTCTGAAGGCGAATGCCACCATGAAGAAAATCCGCAAGGATGACGGTTCGGAAGTGGCAAACCCAACGGCGATAGACAACAAAACCGCGGCATTTACGAACGTATATGACGCGAAGGAGCAGACTGTCACTCTGAGTGCCGGAAAGGAATTCACGGATCACACCGGAAGCAAGACCCTGAAGGACGGCGACTATAAGTTCCGTCTCACACCGGTGACCGAAGGCGCACCGCTGCCGGATGGCGCATCCGGACATGTGGACGCGTCCAATATCGGAAACGGCGTGAAATTCGGAAACATCACCTTTACGGCAGAGCACGCAAAGGGTGCTACCCAGGATAAACCACTCACTTACGAATATAAGATGAAGGAAATCCTACCGGAAGGCGCGACCGCATCCAATAATTACACCGTAGACGGATTGACCTATGACAACGCGGAATACAAGGTACGCATCAACGTGTACATCGATGACGTGGACGGTCAGGACACGGTAGTAGCGGATTACAAGTATCTGGATGCAGACGGAAAAGAACTGCAGACCGTGCCGATTTTCCGGAACTCCTACAAAGCAGATGCCGTAACCCTCACCGGAAACACGGCGCTCGCAGGCGAGAAGACACTCACCGGAAGAGACGGAAAGACCGACGAAGCATTTAACTTCAAATTAACACCGGACGCAGAGACTCAGAAAGCGATTGAGAAGAACGACGTTTCCATCGCTGAGAACGGAGACACCGCTTCGGTAAAGAATCTGAAGAACGGCGAGGCAAAGGACTTCCACTTCGGCAATGTCACATTCCGAAAAGAAGGCGTATATCGCTTCGACGTTACCGAGAAGGTACCGGGAACCCCGGTCGGCGGAATGACCTATGACCGCCACGCCACCAAGGTGACCGTGACCGTAACCGACGATGCGGACCACCCGGGCAAGCTCAAAGCCACGGTGGAATACAACAACGGCACCGTATCGGATAAGACGAACAAAGCCGTATTCAAGAACAACTACGAATCCGGCCTGGTATACGGAACCACCGGCGCCCTGAACATTCAGAAGGTGCTGAACGGCCGTACAATGAAAGTGGGCGAGTTTGAATTCACCTACGGACCAAAGGACGGTCAGACGGTGAAAATCACCAACCCGAACCAGCGCGGATCCGGCGAACCGGACACCATGAATGTTCTGGCAGATCTTTCCTTCGACCAGACCATGTCCGGAAAGACTCAGACCTACATCGTTCGGGAAACCAAGGGCAGCATTAAGGGTGTGACCTACGACGAACGAATCGGTACCGTGGAAATCACACCACAGGACAACGGCGACGGAACTATGCACGTAGTCACCAAGGTGACCATGAAGAACGCAGACGGTTCCGGCGAATCGGTAAAAACATACGACAGCTCCAAGCAGAATTCCGGCACTCCGACCGTTCGGTTCACCAACACCTACACGGCAGCAGCGACGGATCCGGTACAGGTCATCACCGGCTTCAATAAGAAGCTCACCGGAAGAGAGTGGAAGGACGGCGAAACCTTTACCTTCAAGCTGAAGAACGTATCGAAACCGGATGGCGTGGAAACCGCACCGATGCCGGAAAATGACGAAGTTACCGTCAGCAAGGCAGATGTAAAGGACGGCAAAGCACCGATTGAATTCGGCGCACTGACCTTCAAGAAGGCGGGCGAGTATAAGTACCGGCTGACAGAGAAGGTACCGAGTCCGGAAGCAGCGGGCATGACCTACGACAAGGCGGTTCGCGACATTACCGTAACCGTTACCGATAACGGAACGGGCAAGCTCACCGCAGCAGTAACCGCTGTCAGCGGCAGCAAGACCTTTACAAATGAATACACGACCGAAGACCTGCCGCTGGATCAGGTTCTGGGACTGAGCATGACCAAAGTTCTGACCGGTCGGGATATGACGAAAGATGATTTTAGTTTTACCCTGAAAGGCACAGACGAAGCGTCGGCGAAGAAGCTGAACATTTCCGAAGACGGTGCGACCGTACCGGGCAAAGCCGGTGCAGACGGCGAGACCGTCACCGTACAGAGCGGATTGAACATGACCCTGAAACAGGCGGATATCGGAAAGACCTATGGCTACACCTTCGAAGAGGTGAAGGGCTCCGCAAAGGGCATCGTCTACGATGAGAGCCAATATAAGCTGGAAATCACCGCGAAGGACGGCGGCGACGGAACGCTGAAGGCGGAAGTGGTATTGAAGGACAAGGCCGGCAAGGAATTGTTCCGGAAGACCGTAAGCAACGAGAGCCCGGCAATGGGCGAAAAGGGCATTACCCTCGCCTTTGAAAACCGGTACGACGGATCCACGGATGTTTCCGGCGGAACCAAGGCGGACATCAAGGCTTCCAAGAAGCTGACCGGCCGGAAGCTGAAAGCCGGCGAGTTCACCTTTGAACTGATGACGAAGCCGGGCGACGGCAGCGAAGGCACCGTACTTCAGACAAAGAAAAATGGTGCGGACGGCAGCATCCACTTCGATGCACTGAGCTACCGGACCAACGAGAAGGCAGCAGGAAACGGCACCGTACTGAAGAAGGCGGTAGAGGATGGATACGCTACCAAGACCACCAAGGATGGCAAGGCAGTATACACCGTGAACTACCGTGTGGCAGAATCGGCAAACAGCCTGCCAAAGGGCGTCACCGTGACTGCAGGAAGCTTCGATCTGTCGGTAGAGGTTACCGACAACAACGATGGAACCCTCACCGCAAAGACCATCTACCCGAAGGATTCCGGAGATAAGTGCGAATTTGTGAACACCTACGGAACCGAAGAAGCAGTTCCGGTGAACGTATCCGGAAGCAAGACTTTGGAAGCGGAGGAAGGATTGAATCCGCCGGATATCAGCGGCAAGTTCACCTTCAAGCTGAAGGCATTGACCGAAGGCGCTCCGATGCCGAAGGATGCACCGAAGGATGCAACGGTTACCAACGACGGAAACGGCAACGTAACCTTTGGAACGCTGGCATTCAATATTGACGATCTGAAAGACGTGGACCCGGCAGATGACGGTTCCCGTGAGAAGACCTTCAAGTACAGCGTGACGGAGTCCGGAAGCGTGCCGGGCGTTGTGAACGATTCCAAGGGCACCAAGGAATTCGAACTCACCCTGAAGGATGATGGAGAAGGACACCTGTCGGTAAGCCGGAAGCCGGAAACCGATAACCTGTTTGCTTTTAACAACACCTATCGGGTGGAGGAACTCTCCTCCAGCGTAACGGATCAGATTGACATCACCAAGAAAATGGATGGCAGAAATCTGAAGGAGGGCGAATTCAAGTTCCGTCTGATGGAGGACGGCAAGGTGATTTCGGAAGCGGCAAATGACGCAAACGGCAAGGTTACCTTCGATAAGATGACCTACACGAAGCCGGGAAGCCACACCTACACTGTCTGTGAGGTGAACGACGGCAAGGGCGGCGTGACCTATGACAGCAATAGCTACACCGTGTACACCCTGGTTGTGGACAACGGCAACGGCAAGCTGGAAGCGTCCCACCGCATCGACAAGGAAATCTCCGGCGACCAGCCGGCTTCGGAGGACATTACCTTCGCCAACAAGTATCAGGCAAAGTCGACCGAGGTGACCCTGGGCGTGACGAAACGTCTGAACAACGCAAAACTGAAGAGTGAACAGTTCACCTTCGTACTGAAGGATGCGAACGGCGAAGAAGTGGCACGTGCTAAGAATAAGGCAGACGGAAGCGTTCAGTTTGAAGCAATTCCGTTCGATAAGGCCGGAACGTACGAGTACACCATCGAAGAGCTGAACGACAAGCAGAATCGAATCACCTACGACACCAAGATTCACCATGTGATCATTAAGGTGACGGATAATGATGAAGGTTCCTTGACGGCAGAGCTGACCGGCGATAAGGCGGTATTCATCAACAGCTATGAAAGCAACAACGGCGGCGGTGGCGGTGGTAAAACACCGGTTGTAACGCCAACCGGCATCCAGACCGGAGACTACACCAGTGGTTTTGCGGGAATGGTAGTGCTGTTCCTGTCCGCATGTGCAAGCCTGGCAGTGACCCTTCGCAAGAAGAGAGCATAGCACTAGGGGTTTCATAACGGGTGAAACCGTAAAGGAAATGTATCCTATCAATTAATCCCCAAAATAAAGGAAGCAGCGATTTCGATTTTCGAAATCGCTGTTTTCCTTTTTTGTATGGCGGCCACCCGCCGCCGCCCCTGCCGCCCGCCGCCGCCCGGGAGCCCGCCGCCGCCCCTGCCGCCTGCCGGCGGCAGAGTTCGCGCCTGGGTGCCGGCAAAGCCAATAAATTCGGTTTCCGAGCGCGAACCCCGGGGCGGAAGAAGAAGGAAAACCGGCCCGGGCGGCGGCAAGGTTCGCGCCTGGGTGCCGGCAAAGCCACTGAATTCGGTTTCCGGGCGCGAACCCGGGGCCGGAAGAAGAAGGAAAACCGGCCCGGGCGGCGGCAAGGTTCGCGCCTGGGTGCCG
>JAERMT010000414.1_pt1 | contig 25019 bp, 10 predicted proteins | sample 9267081 | NCBI WGS metagenome assembly JAERMT01 (sample SAMN17071939, study PRJNA684904) | human gut metagenome | isolation source: diarrhea sample from child under the age of five | host: Homo sapiens | place: South Africa: Mafikeng, Mafikeng Provincial Hospital | collected 2019-09
GCTTAGCCAAACCCATACCACGGAAGTCTGGGTGAACGATCAAACCTGATGTGGTGACATAGTGCTTGTTGCCCCAAGTCTCGATGTAGCTGAAGCCTGCGAACTTATCGCCCTGTAGTGCGATAACCGCCTTCGCCTCTCTCATCTTGGTAGCCACATACTCAGGTGAACGCTTGGCGATACCTGAACCACGTTTCTTTGCTGCTTCTGCGATTGTAGTCAGAATGGTGTCGATGTATTTGATGTGACTTTCGTCAGCCACCATTACTTTAACTTCTTCCATTTTCTCTTGAATATTTTAATAATGTTCTTGTTTCTATTTCTTAATTTATGGGTTGAATCAGTCGTGCAGACTGATTTCAGGGATAACCACCGAAAGTGCATTGATGATCTCCTCTTCTGTAATTCCCTTTTTCTTGACCAGGAAGATGGTATCATCTCCTGCGATGGTTCCCAGAATCTGGGTGATGTCGCTGTTGTCAATGTTGTAAGCGATGCTGCTGGCGTATCCCGGTCGGGTTCTGATAACCACCATATTGCCCGAGAAGTTGATGGAAAGGAATCCTGTTCCCATTGCCATGTTGCTGATCGGGATATGGTTGGATACCCGCTTGTAGAGTGCATCGTTCGGAAGTACGTATGTGTATTTACCGCTGGATGAAGCTGCCTTGGCTACCTTCAGTAGCTTGAGGTCGCGGCTCAATGTGGCTTGCGTAATCTCAAATCCTTCCTGGGCGAGCGCTTGCAAGAGTTGATCCTGCGAACTCAACTCTTGACTAGAGATGAGCATCTTCAATGTTTCCAATCTGCTATTCTTTACCTTCATACGTTGTATTTTTATTCGTTTGCGGTTGCAAAATTACATAAAATATGTGAAACTACCAAATAAATAGTAGAGAAAATGCATTTTTAGCGATAAAATGTTTCAAAAGTTCGGTTTTATGCATATTTTATGCAGTATATTTATGCATATTGTGTGTCCGCACTCTGTTTCCTTCTTTCTCTTTCTCCTCTTTAATGAAAGAGAAGTGTAGAAACTTTGTATTCAAAAGTGTATTTTCTTAGTCGAAAAATTGCAGGTATTGATTTTTTTGCTTATATTTGCAACGTAATCCTCATTGAAGCAATGAGTAAGTAAACTGCAATGAACAGAATAGTCACATTATTATATATATGGTTAGGATGCATCCTTTCCATGCAAGCACAAAGCCGCCACCAGATGGGTGGCATTTATTTCGCCTATCCCGGAGGTCCGTCAGCGCAGACTGGAACTTTCGGGACAGACTCTTGCTGCGTGCCTGATTCCTTGAATGGTTCCTTGCCCGATTCCCTGAAGCATGCTCTCAAGGATTCCCTGAGTCCTTCGTCGGGTCTTATCCCAGCCGGATTTACTCCTTTTTATATCAGCCATTACGGTCGCCACGGTTCCCGATGGATGGCACATGACGACCGTTATGTATGGATATGCAGGCATTTTGAGGATGAGAGTAATCTTACTCCGCTCGGACAGCAGGTGAAGGGGATGCTGGCAAGGATGTGGGAGAATGCCAGGGGGAATGGTGGAAAGCTCACCCGGCTCGGTGCACTTCAGCATCAGGGCATCGCCCGACGCATGTTTGCCCACTTTCCGCAAATCTTTGCTGCCGGCAATCAGGTGAAGGCGCGTTCCAGCATCTCCGACCGTTGTGCCAGGAGCATGCAAGCCTTTACTTCGGAATTACAGATTCTCCAGCCCCAGTTGAACCTGGATGTGAAGACCGATTCTGCTGATATGGCATGGATAGCCCATGTATCTCCCGAAATCAAGGCGCTGGCTAGCAGAACTAAGGTGGAACCTCTGATTTCTCCCGACAGATTTCTCCGTCAACTCTTCAAAGACATCTCGAAGATTGATGAACCGATGAAACTGATGATTGAGATGCATGCCATCACTTCATCCATCCAGGATGTGGGCTTGAATTTCCCAGTTTATCCTATTGACATAGAAGAAGCCTTGAATGCCCTCTTCACGGACGAGGAGTTCCAAGCCATCTATGAGGCAAACAACCGTCGCATGACCATCGTCAATGGCAACGAACCTACAAACGAGTCGATTCCTGCACGCTGTGCCATTCCGCTCTGGCAGAATATCGAGGCTGAGGCTGATGCCGCCCTGCGTGCTCGCCAGTCGTCGGCAACCCTCCGTTTCGGTCACGATACGGCACTCTATCGCCTGCTTTCTCTCCTCTTCAATACCGCCCATCTTCCTCCAAGTGCCAAGGATGATGAGGAACAGGTGGTCTTGGGCGACGATGTGGACAAGATGGATAGGGTGGTTCCGATGGCAGCGAATCTGCAGATGATTTTCTATAAGAATGCCCAGGATTCCGTCTTGGTGAAGTTCATGCTCAATGAGCAGGACATCAAGATCAATATCCTTTCGCAGGTGGAGTATGGCACGTGCTACTATCCCTGGAACCAGTGGAAGAAGCAGATGCACGAACGCATCCACGACCTGGAGCACATCCGCCAGCTGAATGCCATCAACACGATGGTGGGCACGGCGCAAGCCAACACCCAGAGCGCCGGCCTGTTTGGCAAGGGCAGTGAGGAGCATGGTCAGACCCTGCCTGCCGTACTCGTTCCGAACGGTCAGAACTTCTGGACACCGCAGACCCAGGATACCGAACAGAAATGCATCGCACCTTATTATTATAAGGACTCCCTCTTGCAGGGTTTCCGCTGCAGCCATTGGATAGTGGGTGGCTGCATGCAGGATTACGGTTCCTTCACCGTTGCCGCCCTGGGCGATGAGCTGAGGCTCCAGCCCGGGCAGCGTGCCACTCCTTTCAGTCATGCCGATGAGGTTTCGCATCCTCATTACTATGCGGTGAATCTGAAGAAGGAGCATCTCAAGGCTGAGATGACGGCATTGAGCCATACCTCCATCCTCCGTGTCACTCCCGAAAAGGACCAGCTGGTGCATCTGGTCATCAATCCGAATAGTGATGAAGGGCAGGGCTACATCGAGATTGATACCCTCAATCATGTGGTGTATGGCTATAATCCGGTGCATCGCATTTACCAGGGATGGGGCGAGTCGGCTGGTTTCAGCGGTCACTTCGTACTGGCTTACGATGCCAGAGACCTGGTGGATTACGGAGTGTTCGAAGGTGACAACAGAATTAGCAAGGGCTTGAAGATGCAGGATAAGCCACGCATCGGCGCCTGGCTCACTTTCCGTGGAAAGGCGGGCAAGGCAATGGAGTGGATGTCGGGCACTTCCTTCACCTCCCGCGAGAAAGCCCTGGCAAATCTCAATGCCGAGAACTACAACTATGGCGGCTTGGATTTCTATAGCATGATGCAGTTTGCTGCCGATTTGTGGTGCGACCGTCTGCATACCATCGATGTGGAGCATCACGACCAGGCAAAGGTCAACCAGTTTTACGGTGCCCTGTATCGCTGTTCCTTCCTCCCTCACGAAGTGAGTGATGTGGGGGAAGAAATCAGATATGATGATTTTTCTATGTGGGACATCTATCGTGCCGAATTGCCGCTCTATACGCTTATCACCCCGAAGCGTTCGGGCGAGATGATGCAGTCGCTGGTCAGGATGTATCAGAACCGTGGCTGGCTGCCTGCCTTCCCATGCTGGAACAGTTATACGGCTGCGATGATAGGCGACCATGCCAGTGCCGCCCTTGCCGATGCCTACGTCAAGGGAATCCGCAACTTCTATGCGCAGAAGGCTTACGAGGGAATGCGCATGAATGCTTTCTCTACACCTTATATATATAAGGAGTATCAGGAAGGAAAGGGACGCCGAGCCATCCAGTCGTATATCAATAATGGCTACATTCCTCTGGAGGATATGGTGGAGGAAGCTTATCATACCAACGAACAGACTTCCCGCACCCTGGAGTATGCCTACGATGATTTTGCCGTGGCGCAGATGGCGAAGGCGTTGATGGATTCCTGCAGGGATGCTTCGCAGCGACAGAAATATCAGGAAGATTACACCGAACTGATGCGCCGTTCCGAGAATTGGCGCAATGTCATCAACCCTGTCTCGGGCTGGGCGGATGGCAGATATGAGAATGGAAAATGGCTGAACAATAAAGACCTGGTTCATCGCCAGAGCTTCATCACCGAGGGGGCTGCCTGTCATTATACCTGGTATGTGCCCCAGAACCCGGAAGGATTGTTTGATGTAATCCGCCATAGCAAACCGATGGATAAGAAGGAGAAGAAGGCAGAAGACAAGGTTATCTACCGCCTGGACAGAATGTTCGACAAGGGCTGGTACTGGCATGGCAACGAACCTTGCCATCAGATAGCCTATCTTTATGATGCTGCCGGAGCTCCGGAGAAGACCCAGCAATGGGTGCACCACATCCTGCAGACGGAGTATAATGATACACCGGGCGGTTTGTCGGGCAATGATGATGCGGGTCAGATGTCGGCATGGTATGTATTCTCCTCCCTGGGTTTCTACCCGGTTTGTCCTGGCACACCTTATTATTATATAGGTACGCCAGGTTTCGACAAGGTGACGCTGAATCTGGAAAACGGAAAGAAGTTCATCTTGTCAGCCCGAAGAAAGGATGCAGGCAGCTACCTCATCCAGTCTACCTCTCTTAACGGAAAACCGCTGAATGGTTATCGCCTCTCTCACCAGCAGATAGTGAGTGGAGGACAACTGCTTTTTGAAATGAAATAATAGAAAAATAAAAATTAATACTGTAGGCGATAAGCCTGGCAACTAGATCAATTAACAGATAAGTATGGATGCTGTAACGAGTTTTATTTATGGAATGAGCATGATGTTCTTTTCCATGATGGCATGGATGTTTTGGCGTAAGGGCAGTGAACGGCTCTTCCGCCTCATCATGCTTTTGATGTTGATAGCGGATGCACAGTGCCTGAAAGACCTCGTGCTCTTCTACTACAAGGGTTTCGACAGTACGGAGGGATGGTATTTCACCTCCGCTGTCGATATGTTTATCATTCCGTTCTATAGCTTTGTGCTGATGGAACTGGTAAAACCGGGATGGACCACCTGGACCAAGGCGGTGATGCTGGAGTTGCCTTTTGTGCTGCTTCCGCTCTTGTTTCTCATTTCGGGTGCCAACATATATTTTTATATTCTCTCGGTATGGGGTGCCGTTTATGGCGTCACCACCTTCGTTGTACTCTTCTTCCTCATCCGCAGGTATCATCGCCAGCTCAAGGAACGTTTCTCCTATCAGGAGAACATCAACCTTTCCTGGCTCCTTGCCATCCTGGGCAGTTTCTTCCTCATCCTGATTATCTGGACCTTGAGCTGCTTTGTCATCGACGGAGGCTTCGACAATCTTTATATGGTCTGCTCCCTGGCTATCTGGATGTTCATCTGTTACTTTGGGTATCGACATGAGTCGGTGATTGATGAACTGAAGGATGTGGAGGCAGCGCATGCAGAAGTTGCTCCGCAAGAGAGTGAAGAGGAAAAGCAAGGTCTCGCCACCGAGGTGCTGCGTCTCTTTGAAGTGGAGAAAATCTATCTCAATCCGCGACTCAAGCTCTCGGATGTGGCACACATGGTGGGCACCAACCGCACTTATCTCAGCAGGTATTTCAACCAGGAGAATGGCAGCACGTTCTATGATTTCGTGAACAATTACCGCCTCCGTTATGCGGAAAATCTGCTTCGAAACTCAGAATCTTCCATTCTGGAGATTTCAGAGAAGTCGGGATTTAATTCCCTTTCCACCTTTAGAAGAGTCTTTTCTTCTGCTTATGGCTGTTCGCCTAATGAATTTAGAAATGCTCTGTAAATGATTGTAAATCAACTGAATTTACGAAATGAATGCATGTTTTTTACGAAATGAGTTTTGGTAACAGGCAATAAAAAAGATACTTTTTGTTCAAATGGCTTCTTTTTTTTACCAAATGAAGCCTGACTTTCGGAGAAAAAGCTTATCTTTGCATCAGAATTTTCTAGATTAGGTTTACTTATCATTTGCTTTTGATAGAACACATAAAGAGGTTGGCTAACCCGTGGAGGGCAAGCCAACCTCTGCTTTTTTATTTCTGTTGAAATCTTATTCCTTGTTGCTTCCGAAGATGCGAAGCAGATAGAGGAACAGGTTGATGAAGTCGAGGTACAATGTCAAGGCTCCGATGAGTGCCAACTTCTGAGCACCTTCGCTCATGTCGTACTGTGTCTGGTGCATGTGCTTAATCTTCTGGCTATCCCATGCTGTGAGACCGGTGAAGATAGCAACACCCACGTAGCTCAGGATGTAGTCAAATCCAGAACTCTTCAGGAACATGTTTACTACGGTGGCGATAATCAGACCAATCAAAGCCATGAAGAGAATCTTACCCATCGAGGTCAGGTCCTTCTTGGTGGTGTAACCATATACTGCCATGGCACCGAAGGTTCCGGCTGTGATGAAGAACACCTTGGCAATGCTTGTCATCGTGTAAACCACGAAGATGGAAGAGAGCATCGCACCGTTCAATACCGAGTAGACGATGAAGAGCAGGGTAGCCGTGCTTAACGACAGGCGGTTCAGGGCACCTGTGATAATGAATACCAGGGCGAGTTCAGCGATGACCAGTCCGAAGAGCAGGCCTCGGCTAGTCATCAGCGTCATCATCAGGGTTGGGCTGGCAGCCACGCCGTATGCAGTAACACCCGTAATAACGAGAGCCAGGGTCATCCATGTATAAACCTTGCGCATCAGTGCGGAGAACACGCCGCTCAATCCACGCTCCTTCTCATTGATAGCAAAGCCGTTGCTTTGCTGTTCATTCTGATTATTAATCAGATTGTACATTTCCTTTTCTGTCATAGTTTTATTTTCTAATTGTTGTGCAAATACAAAGCGCAAAGATAATGCCAATTATTGAAACTAGCGATTATCTCTGCGCTTTATTAACATTTATTCCGTTCTTTTACGGCTTTCTATCTTTTATTTCAGGGCAATCTTCCTTACTGCCACCTGTTTGCCGCCTCGTGTCACTTCTACGATCACGTTGCCCTGGATGGCTGTGCGAACCTGCTCCTTCTCAGCCTTTGCCTTCTTCTGAAGGGCGAGAACGCCATCGGCAGCATACACGCTGATGAGGTCGTTTGGCTGGAGCCCCTTGAGGACGATGGTTCTGAATCCGATAGCTTGGATGCTGATGTCTGACTTCATGTCGGTTGCCATGCGGTTGAAACTGATGGTGAAGCGATGGTTCTGCTCGCCTGCCTGGCTGGCATGGAATCGGTAATCGCCTTCCTTCAGGTCGATAGCCTTTCCGGTTTCCTTGTCCTTCAGCCATACGGTTTCGTATTCGCTGGCATCGCATTCTTCAGGAATACTGATGGTGTATTCACCCGTTTCAGGCAGACTGATGCCGATGCTCTGTTCTGCATCTATGCTGATGGCAGAGAGGAGCGAGTAGCGTCCACCGTTGCGGGTAGCATAGATCTGAGCATTCTGGCTGGTCATCCATTTCACGCCGTCGCTTCCCAGGTCGAAGTCTGATTTCGCTTCCTGTGCAGGAACTGCGTTCAGCTGGAGCTGGTCATCAACAGGAGAGCCGTTGCTGGCTCTGCTTATTCTGTCGTTCTGCGTGATGGCGATGTCGAGGGCTCGGGTTCCTGCATAGGCTGTTGTTGCCTTTGCCTCCGAATGCTCCACGATCACGTTTTCTGAATAATCCAGAGTGGCAGTCTGTGTAAACACGGCATCCATTGCTGGGATGTAGCCATCCGTTGAAACACCCGTGGCAGAATCATAGGTGTTGATAGCCTTGTAGCTGCGTTTGTCATCATCATATTGATAGATGACTCTGCCATATTCCATATCGTCATAGTTCATGGCGCAGAGATAAGGCGAACCGAAGAGATTCCAGCCCATGTTCTCCTTATGGGTGAACTTCAAGCCGCCGCCATTGCTGCTCGACCATGGCTGCTGGTTGTTGTTCTGTACCAGGGTAATCTGCCCAAACTGACTACCGTTCTCCGTGTAACTGTTTCCATAGAAACGGACAGTCTTGGCTTTTGTGGCATCCATTCTGAAACCTGCGGTAAAGTTTCGCTGGTTGTCTACGCCCTTTACCCATGCTTTACTCTCTTTGCTAGGTTCGAACTTATAGTCGTACTTGGCACGAGTAGCTGCATTATAGTAGTAGGCGATTACACTACCGTCAGCAGGATTGTTTGTACCTTCCACCTCCATATTGGTAGCCTTGAATGGCATGGAGAAGAAGTTGGTTCCTGCCTTCAGGTTTCTCTCCACAGCAAAGTTGGTGAGGTTTACATAACTGTTGTTGCCTCTTAAACCAGCGTGGTGCTTCAAGAGCAGGAAGCCTGGGCTGAACGGATTCGTCTCTGTATAGAAGCCATTGTCGAGTTTCAGCTCCTTGTCTACTGCCATGACATAGACCACAGATTTGCCGTGAGGGTAATCTGTCTTCTTTGCTTCTGCATTGTCAGTCAGATACCAAGTCTCGAAACATCCGTTGTCTACGTTGTCTCTGATGCGTTGGTTGCCAGCCAGGTCATGGTTGTGCATCACCATGTCGATGCATCCTTGGGTTTTGCTTGCATCTGTGTTAGCGTTGATGTTGGCTTTGTCTGTCTCGTCAAGCTGGTACTTCCAATAGTCATCTTTCACATATTTATTATAGGTGTTTACAGATGCTCTGTTGGCAGCACTACCATCTGTTGATGGTAATTCGCCGGAAGCAGTTACATTGACGGTCTTCACATTCTCCACGGTTCCTAATGCCAGACTGTTATAGAGCAATCCACTTGCATCGCCTGTTACCTTTGCATTTGCATCAAGTATAGAGGTAGAGAGCATGCTGTTGCCTTGGAGGCTGACGTTGCCCGAAACCTTGAAACCATCCACCAGACACATTCTGGCATCAGTAGTTCCGCTGTTGAGTGTCAGTCCATTGATGGCAGATTGACTGGCAGATTCAATGATTCCTTTTCTCTGAGTAAGGAGATCCTTCACGATATTTTCTGTACCCTTAGCAGAACTGGTTTCGTTGCGCATCGAACCGAACATCTTGACGCCTGGCATGCTGATGTTCACGTTATCAGCCTTCAGATTTCTATCTACGAAGACGTAGCCATATTTACCTTCATTCTTGTTGGCATAAAGTTCAGCCAGGTTGATGGCGCCTTGCAGGTCGTTGGTTGGACTATCCCAGCTTTCACCTGTTCCTGCAACAGCAGAACCTTCTTTTACATAGATAATCTGAATCATCTTCGTGTCGCACTCGTATGCACCGATATCGATGTTGTCTCCAATCAGACGGGCTGTATTGCCTAAGTCCTTTTCTGAGTTTATATTAGCATTTAGCTGATATCTCTCGTTGCTTCCTTGATCGAGCAATTTGAGGCTTGGTCTAATTCTATAGTCGCCGTTCGTTGGATCAACAAAGTTTGGACCATTTAGCACGTCACCATTCTTGATAGAGTTATCAATCACGACATTTTTGTTGTTTTTATTCAGATTTTGAGTACCATTCTTCCAAGCAACAGAATTATAGACACTTTGGGTTCCACTAACTGCTGTGTCTTTATTGCAGACAAACGTGGCATTTGTTATGTCTGCTGATTGTGAACCATAGATAGTAAGACCATTTCCGTTTCCATCTGCAAACAGTACATTCCACATGTTTATGCCACATTCTTTTTGGTTGTTTACCACCATTCCGGTTCCGTTATTCTTTCTAAAGGCACAATGATGGAGCCTCATTTTTTCTCCCTTTCCAGCTTGATCATTGTTAACCTTCGCATTTACTCCCACGCCACTCTCATTTTGGAATGTGAAACCGGAAATAGTTACCGGCTTACCATTCGTTTCGATATTGAGCAAATTCGTGGTTTGACCCACTTTGGCAGGGTTCTCAATGAGTACCGAAGGCTTACTGAAGTCTTGCACTTCTGTACCGTCAGCATTTTTCGAACCCGTACAACCACCCACAAGTTCAATTGACTCAATATACTTAGCGTAGTCGCCATTATTCACAATGAGTGAGAAGGCATCGCCGCTAGAGTAGGTTGGCGAATAATAGGTGCCTCCACGTACAAACACCTTTCTCTTGCTGTTGGTTGTAGAACCTGTTGTGGTACTGCCCGTAGGGTTAGCCATGGCAATGATGGCACCACGGAGGTCGGTGCTTTGGTTATCCCAACTGCTACCATCGCCATTTCCTTTCTCTTCCATTCCGATATAAACATTTTCAAAGTCTGTAAACTTGAATATATACTGGAATTCGTACATGCCGATATCGATAGGCTTTTCGGCTACATTACCATTCTCGTCTTTCGGACCTACGTATCTGTTGTATGTACCGCTGACAGGACGGATGTACTCAGCTGGATAACCATATTTCGAAAGGCGAGTATTGTGCTTACTCCACCAATCCAGATATTTACCAGTTTCGTTTGCATTGTTTGCATCTTTGCTTCCATCACCTGCATCCGTAAGCACAGAGATAGCCTGTGGATTCCACTTGGCATCCGGTGTATAACCTTCGTAACCCTTTGACGTTGGAGGCGCTGTGAAGCGTGGACCATCCGATGCGATGTTCTCCTTGTTCAGCTTAATGTTGCCATCCGTAGCAGAAGAAACTGTAGATACCGGTAATTCATCCCAGGCGCAGTTGCGCATGTGCTCTCTCTTGAGGAGAACTTTGTCACCCTCAGTTACAGTTGATTCATTACCCCAAATGGCGGTATTATATAATATAGGTGTAATCGTACCGCTTACCTCGTTCTCCACATGGATAGCTCCATCTTGATTTGCCTTGTTGTTCACGATGAGGCTATTTACGATGTAGGCATCCTTGTAGCCCTCCTTCATGCTGCCAGCATCATTAGCTCTACGGATATAGATGGCACCGCCTTGCGAACTTTCAGTGCCCGTATATTTGCCATAGGTCACATCGTTGTTGGCTAAGAGTGAGTTGACGATATGCAGGTTTCCATTCTCCGATTTTGTGAGATAGAGATAGATGGCTCCTCCCTTGCCAGGTTTGTCAATCTTATCCTGGCTTGCCTTTTCCGATACGTCTCTATTACCGCTGATCGTACTGCCGATGATATCCAGACTTGCATTGTTGGCATAGATAGCTCCGCCATGCAGACCGGAGTTCTTCATCAGTCGGCAACGGTTCAATGTATAGTTCACGCAGTTGGTGTAGATACCGCCTCCACGACCAAATTCGGCAACTTCGTTACTTCCTCCTTCTGTAGACTTCAGCTCTGTCATGGTTTCGCCATTCATAATGGTAATACCATCTAATACAACTTCGTTGTTCAGAGAAGATTTCGCATTACTGTAAATCACATGATATACATTACGCTCCTTTTCCGATGCCTTGATGTCACCGGAAAGAATCGTAGGATTTGAAAACTCCCATGGCTCTATCAGACCGTTCTTGTTGTTGTCGGTCATGTGATCCTTGTTGCGATTCTCCAGGATGGTCTTGATATCTCCATCTGCTTCCAATGTTTTATCTCCCAGGCTTGTAAACTTTCCACCAGTTTCCTTTCCTGTTTTTGGATCAACAGGCGTTGAAGAATACAGGTCGTTCACCGAGAAACTGCCGAAGATATCTACGTTCACAGGGATGGTGAAGCTCTGCAAGCGGCGGTCTATCGTGTTCTGTTCAGGCGAAAGATCTTTATTCTGTCGCATCTTGCTCGGCTTATAGGTTCCGCCTGTCATCAGAATCTCGAAGCGAGTAGATTCATCAGCCACTCCCTCTTTTCTTGCCTCATTGATATAGTCGAGGGCTGCTTCGAGACTGTTGAAAGGAGTAAGGAAGGAGCGGCCATAATACTTTGCCTTCTCTTCTTCTGTTACAATCTCACCACCTGTCTGAGAAACGAACAGGCGCTTCAGAAGCTTGTCCTTGTCAAACGCAGGCAGGTCAGATGTGTATGCACCTGCTGTTTGCTGCTTGGTCATGCTTCTTTCCTTGCCGGTAATGTCGTAGCTGCTGATACCATAATTCTTCCATGCATTGACGTATTCTTTCTCAACTCCGTTGCCAATCAATGGTGAATAGGCACGAGGCTTGAAGATTTTGTTGTCGTTGAAGTAACTGTCCAGGTCGCTGGTCATCTCCGTATTCATTTTGTTGGCTGGCAATGCCATCTTCTCTACGAAACAATAGTTGTATGGGTAGAATTCTTCCGTATATGCCCCCTGACCCTGTGCTTGCAGATAGTCGAATGCCTTATAGTTCACATCACCGCTGATGTTGTTGTCGGTCTGTGCCGTATTTCCCCATATCACGGAGTTACCGCCAATCAGGGAGTTCTCCTCCTGATAGATTCCGCCACCAATGGTTGCCTCGTTTTTCGCGATGGTGCATGAGATGACGTAGGCGTGGTAGTTCTTGATGTCTTCATTCTTGTCGTTGGAACGAAGTGCATAGATGGCACCTCCTTTCTGTGCCTTGTTTCTTACGATGACACTACCGCTTACGATGCTACCCTTCAGCAGCATGAAAGCACCGCCTTGGGTTGCCTGACAGTCGGAAATCTCACAGTTGCGGACATGTGCCATTCTTGGTACAATGGCTGCACCACCCATACTCTTGAAGCCCGACTTGTCGCTAGCATTACCGTCAATCAGACGACAGCCATCTATGATGGTATTGTCTGTCAAGGCAGAGGTATTGTAGTCGTCATAGTCGCCCGTAGGCCATTTGCCGAAGCACACGGTGTGGTAGCCGTTCACCTCCTGGTTAACGGCAGAACCTTCTTTTACTTCGGTCTTCGCACTTAATATCGTCTGGTAAGTGCTGATACAGTCGCGCTTGTCATTTTCCCAATTGGCACTACCTTCTTTCAGCTTTCCTCCTTCCTGGTCGCCCTCATAGTAGCCACCCATCAGGCATACTCCGTTAGGAATCAGGAAGGTGTAGCTCTGCGGATCGCTAGGGTCTGCCAGCGTATTGGCATGATAAACAAATCTGTTTCCTGTTTCATCACCCTGATAGCCTGCCACTTTAACATACACCTGATGCTTTTGGCTATTATCTGTGATGCCCTGGTTCGCAGTTTCAAATTTCTTGCCCGCAGCAGTCAGCACACTCTGCAGCTTGTCTGCACAGGCAGCGTTTTCCGGACTGTCTCCACTTCTGTTTCCCCATCCGTTCTGGGTTACATAATAAACATAGGCTTCAACTTCACCTTTGTTGTTTGTCTTTACTTCTGCTGCAATATTCGCAGTATTGTCAGCCTCGTAGGCACCGATATCAATGGCGCAGTCCTTGATGCGGTTGGTATAGTCCATATCGGTTTCCGGAAGGATGATTCCATTTCCTACATTTGTGGTTCCACCATTCAGACACTTGTTACCTGTCAAACCACCCGTCTCGTACAGACGGAAGTTGTTCTTTAGTCGGGCATTGCGGAAGCGGAAATTGTTTCCACTTTCGTAGCTCTGGTCCTCAAATGGGAAAGCCTGAGCCTTATCTCCTGTGAAGTTACCATCTTTTTCCTGGAATTTGCTGCTCAGGTCACTACTGTTCATGTAGCAGTTGTGGGATGGATTCATCTTGCCCGATGCAGCAGAGTTTACCTGATCTGTGATGCTTTTGCCGTTGTTGTAATTGTCATAGATGATACAGTTGTAGAGTGAGAGCTGTGAGTTAACTCCAGTATTGCTGTCCTGCCAGTGATAGATGCCGGTTCCGTTTGTCGCCATATTGTAGGCTATGGTATTGTTGTAGAACTTGGCACTCTCCAGGAAGATACCACCGCCACGGCAGGTTCCGTTATAACAGCGGTTGTTTGCCACGACAAGGTTGTAGCCGGTGCCTTGAATCATATAGGCTCCGCCTCCATAACTTTCACTGCTATTGGCATAACTCAGGTTTCTCAGCAGATAACTGTTCGAAATCTTACTGTTCTCTCCGTCCATATACAAACCGCCACCACGCACACGACCGCCATGGTTGAAGTTATTGACAATGATGAGGTTTTCCAGTTCTACTCCTCGGAATACACGCACACCTGCTCCTCCGTCACGGTTGGCACCAGGATAGTTGATGATATAACCGTGACGTACAGAGAAGCCATCCCATTTGGCATACTCGTAATCCTTGTAGTTGATGTTGTCTATCAAGTTTCCTTTATAGCGTACGGCATTACCATCTGTACGTGAGGCGTTTCCATCACCCGATGGTGACCAGGTTGGAAGACAGACGTCTGGTTGGTAGAGAACATAGTGGCGTTCTGTATTTCCACTGTTCATCAACTTTTTTGTAAAGTCATATTTAGAGCCATCTCCAGAATTGTTTTCCTGATACTACATTTCCTTATCTCCGTTTTTGAAGTATACAGGCGATTCCTTTCTGATCTGGAGGATGGTCTCATATTTGGCCTTTTTCTGATTCTCGTATTCCTTGCGTGCCGGCACGTATTGTGACAGCAGCGGATGGCGGTCGTCTTCTCCAGGATAGCCTTCGTATGGGAAACCGCCTATTACCTCCACCTTGTCTCTGACAACAAAGCCTTTGTAGTCTGTATAGATGCCTGCACCTACCCAAACTACAACCCGGTCTTTCTTGTCTTTGATATCCTTATTCAATTCTGCCGCTCTTTCCACAGCGTATTGCAGACCGCTGATGTATCGTTCGTCTCTGTTGTTGGTAATCTTGTTATAGGTTCCCCAACTATCGGAAATATCTGCCGCTTTGTTACCTGAATTCGTCCAGAAATCACCATAAGAATCTATTTCTGAACGATACTTGCCGTTAGTCTGACTACTATAATCTGTATTGTCAATAGTGGTACTAAGCAGCGTATTGTCACTCTGCTTTACATAGAAGTCATTGCCCGTTCTTGCCTTATTATTATCACACATGGCGTTACCGATGATAGCCTTGTCCCAGCTGCTTCCGTCATATTCGGTATTTGATTTATTCAGAAGATTGAAGTTCGGATTGCCGTCCTGGTCATCATTGTTGGCATCGCTGCTGCTTTCATAGGTCTGGTTGTATGAACGCACGTAGATAATCTTTCCTGCTTTTGGCAGGAGAGCTTCGTATGCACCCAGGTCAGGAACACCACCTAGATTGCGGTCTTCACCGGTGATGTCCTTGGCCGTTGTGGTTGCATTGTTTTCTTGGGCGCTGTTGATGATGCGGCCAGCCTCTGCAGAACTGGTCAGCGGGCGGAAGGATGAATAGCCTCCGTAATAAACGTTGCCGCTCATTCTGGCACCCACTTCATTGGTTGGGTTGCTGAAGTTCAGAGCTCCTTCTTTTCCAAGAGTGTTGATGTCCATGCTGTTCTTGCATTCCGATCCTCCCCTTGTACCGTTGATTTCCAGTTTGTTTCCTGCAGCATACGAGGTTGCCGTTATAAGGTCGTAGTCTGGTGCTACTCCCTCATTGTTGATGATGCTCACGTGGTTGAGCGTGAGCGAGTTTTTGCTGCCTTGACTCTTGTTCAGATAGATGATGGAAGGCAGTTCAGACGGGTTCTGATTATGCGGATCCTTGCTTGTGTTGTTGTTGATGACGCAGTTCTCCAGCTCCAATGTTACGTTCACGGCATCCGGCATGGTAGCGATAGCGCCGCCATCTGTTGCCGTGTTGTTCTCAAAGATGCAATTCTTCAGCTTCACGGTAGTTGCTTGGCTGCTTTGGTCCATGCTTCCTATCAGCATGCCGCCACCATAAGGCATGTAGGCTGTACCGGCAGCGTATGCATGGGTAAAGGCATAGCCGTCGATGGTGATGTTGGCACCCGCTTCGATGCGGACCAGATGGTAGAGACCCTCGTTGAGTTCTGAACCGTTCAGGTTTCCGTTCAGCTCGGTGCGGTATTTGATAGGGTCGCGGTCTTCATCTTTCGGATTCGGATTTTCCGAATATTCTGGATAACCGCCATACACGGTTATGGGAAGTACGCAAGGTTGAATGCTGAAGGTGCATGACCTGGCATCTGTTTCCTCGAACGTGTAAGCAATCTTCGGTTCAAAGATACCCTCACGACCGCAGATTTCAAACTCCCATCCGCTGTTCTTCTCAATAGTGAAATCCTCTGGTGTAGTATTGTCCTTGGTAACTACCTTGATATTGCCCCCATCCTTGATGTCGGCAAGATAACCGAGAATTTCATCTACAGATGATGAGGTATAGCTCTTTTCCCACGACTGTCCTGTTCCGTCCACCAGTTCTCGTGAACGGTCAAAGTAGATGCGCAGGCGTTTCTTACTGTCATTCTTTTCAAATACAAGGTCTTGGTTGTCAGCTATATAGGCTCCTGCTGACGGAACCGAACTGATAGCCTTTCCGCTCAGGTCTAATTTTGGCTGATACAGGTAGGAAGATGGCAGGAGGGCATAGCTGATGCCCACGTTGCGCAGTCGGGTTCCTTTCACGATTTCCCAGTAATAGTTCACCGTCTTCATGTCTGTAAGAACGCCACGTTTCTCGTTGAAGGCTTCCACCGTGTTGTAAGGTGCTTCCGTACCCATCACGAAACCCTTTCCTGAGTAATACGTGTTGATGGAGATGGTTCCGCTCTGATAGGTGCTGGTCCATTTGGCTGCATTTACATCCGAGATGGCGTTGTTGTAAAACTGTACGGTCTTTTCTGTTGGGTTGGCTGCATAAATCTGTGCCATGGATGCTGAGTTGTTGGTGCCTGATTTGTGCTGGAGCAGCGAGTTGTTCCAGATGACATTGTTGGCAAGCAGACCCTTTTCCTTGATATACACACCACCCGTATTGGATGACAGCTCGTCGGCTGGATCCGAGGTGTTGTTGGTATAGTTGTTGGCGATGGTGTTGTTGATCACCAGTCCGTGACCATCCAGATACACAGCACCATTTCGGGTACTGGTATTGTTACTGATTACAGAGGTAGCAAGAATCTGGTAATAGGCTTTCTCCGCATCATTAGCGTTGCCCTTCAGAAAAACGCCTGCTCCCTGATAGGCAGAACAGTTGGTTACCATGCTTCGGGTGATGAAGCCGGCTTCGTCTATATAGATGCCTCCTCCCTGGTAAGCCGAGCAGTTGTATACCAGGTTTCCTTCCGTCTGTCCGTTCTTGCAGTAGATGCCGCCACCACGGGGCTTGGTGTTTGTGGTTCCCTTCATGCCTGGGTTGCAGAATCTCACGGTGCAGTAACGCATTCGTGCATTCGGGTCGTTGATATAAACGCCCGCGCCACAGTCTGGGTCGTATTGGGTTGCGTTCGTTTCGTTATATTTACCTCCTTCAATGGTGAAGCCTTCCAGATATACTTCATCCGTAAAGGCTTTTCCTTCTGGCAGGGGAGCAAACCATACCACGTGGTAGGAGCTGCTGTTCTGTATGTTCCAGGCTTCATCATTGTTATTCCAGTTGGCGTCGTCGCTTCCCTTGAATCCCGCACCCCTGATGATGGATTCCTGTTTCCATCCCCAAGGCTTTAAATTTTTGGATTCCTCGATGCGCTCGGAACGTCTTTGCTCTGTTCCCTTGAAGGAGCCATAAACGCTGATGCCATTCTTCATCAGTAGGGATACTGGGGCAGAGGCATCATTGGCAATGATACGGGCATTTACCTCATAGGTTCCGGCTGCTACCCAAACTTCTCCTTTCTCGCCTGGTGTTCCTGCTTGTTCTGCCTTTTCTGCCAAATCGTTGATGGCTTTCTGAATATCGTCCATGGCATCACCCCATGATGATCCGTCGCCCTTTCCCTCCTTCTGGGGCTTCACGTATCTGATGCGTCCCGCCTTCATTCGGGCATACTCGTAGGCGCCGATGTCGATGGTGCTTGTCTGGTAGCGTGTTCTACCCATGATGTCGGTAGAGGTAGTTTCCAGGTTTGCTTTTACTACGTTGTTGGTGTAGTAATCCAGATTTCCCTTGTTCAGAAGGGCAGAGGTTTCCTCGAAAGTGAAGGCGGTGCTGTATAATTGCTTCAAGTTACTGCTGAACGAGAAGTCGTAACCCTGGGTTACGGCACTCTGCTTGAACCAAGGGGCTGGATTGATGCCGTGGTTCTCGTTGCTGATCTTTACGTTTCCGTTAGCATCGGTATTGGTATCGGAATTGGTTACTTTTACTTCCGGAAAAGCACAGGAATAGAAGGCAGGACGGGTGTCTTGCTTGCTGAGTGCCGTGGAATGCCAGAGCACGGTGTTGTAAACCGCTCCGCCGCCATCGCTTCCTGATGCTCCGGCTGTGGTCAGGTCTACTGCCGATACGGTGTTGGCAATTACAGAGCAGTTGACGATTTTCGATGTGCTCGAAAGTCGGATACCGCCGTTTGTGTTGTTGTTGATGTTGCAGTTGTAGACGGTGGCTGTTCCGTCTATCCACATACCGCCACCTTCGTTCTCGCTGGTGCCTCGTTTGCCTGCTACATTGTTGAAGATGCTGCAGTAGCTGATGGCAGACTGCTGGTTGGTGCAGGAATTATCCACATAGATGGCACCGCCGCGCATGCCGTAGTTGTTCGCAAAGTTGCATTGCGAAATACGGAAAAAGCGGCTCTGGGCATTGCCGTCGTTGCTGTTGTTTACCACGTAGATGCCGCCGCCTCTGCCATTGGCAGAAGTATTCACTCCCTTGGCATTACCTGCTGCGATGAGGAAACCGGAAACGATGGTTGGCTTGTTGCCGTCGTTGGTGTTGTCCTTTGTTACGCCCATCTGGAGGGTCAGCACATGCGTGGCATTGTCGGAGCGGGTGGTGTTCTCAGGGTAAATAATCAGCTGCTGGCTCGCCTGGTCGTTGGTGTCGATATCGCCCACCAGAGCCGTCTGATACTTCATCTGATATTTGTGTCTGCCCGTTGGGAGATTGTTCTTGATAGTTTCGTCTCCTGCAAAACCTCCATACATGCCGACGCCCGAAGGGAGAACGAAGCCTCCCTCCGGTGCCTTGTAGATGTGACCGGTAATATCCTCATAGCCTTTCACCCAGATTTCATCGCCAGCCTTGGCTCGGCTCAGTGCCTCTGTCAGGGTGATGGCATTCTCCCATGATAAACCGTCGTTGCTGGAGGTCGTTATCTCGGAATCTACCTTCACATGATAGGTCTTGCCTTGTGCAGACAAGGCGATGGAGCAACCCAGCAACAGGAGGGTTGCGATAAGCTTGCTGTATGTTGGATAGAGTTTTCTCATGATAGATGTTCTGTTTTTTATGTTTAGAACTTATCGATTTTTTTATTCTTTAAATTCTTTGATGGTGATGTTGCTTGCACTACCGATTTTGGTTCCCGAGATGGTAACGTTGATCTTGTACCATTGGGCAGGATTGAAACTTTCAATCTTTTTCTTCAAGTCGAAAGTCACCTCGGTTTTTGTCTCCGCCTCTCCTTCTTTCTTTGTCGTCTTTAAATCGAATGTGATGCGGGGCTTCGTAACGCCGTCGGGAAAAGTGTAATGATAAACTCTTCCGTTACGCTTGCTGATTTCCGAGGTGTTGAGAAACTTTTTCTGTCCGCCTACGGATGTCTTGACCGTTCCTTCTGCAGCATTCAGGGTAGGGAAGAGCCGTCCGTATCCTGCTTCTGTCGTAGCTGCATTTTCTTTCTCGCCATGATAGGTGAATCCCTGTACCTTTACATCTGTGAATTTTGGCTTTCCGTCGGCACCATTCTCGTAGGCTCCCTTGGCATCCCATTGGATGTCTACCTTGGTAGCGAGTCTGCCTAATATCATGCGCCAATACTTTCGGTCGTAGATGCCGGAGTTGACAAACTGGTCAATGTTTATTTCCCGAATGCCGTTCTCCTTGTTGGTTTTCGGGTCTATCTCAATAGCATAACCTGTAGAAACGCTGATGAATTTGGCTACATCCATTGTGCTGCCTGATGTGGCATAGTCGTTGGAAATCTGTAGGTTAAGAATGAATGGGTTCGCGTCCGTTCCATCTTTTCCTATATTTGATAAAAGTGTCTCCAGGTTGAGACCTTGACCTTCGCTGTAGGTTACGCCATACATGCAGCAGGTGCCTAAGGGCAGGTAAATCTGGTAGTCGTGGAAACCATTCTTGTCGGCAGGCGATAGGGTGGAGTTGGCATGTTTCACTTCCGTTTGTCTTTCAAATTCTTCCTTGGTGAAAGTATCGAAATATACCATCTTCCTTGAATCGTTATCAACGATGGTTTCGCCCGTTGTCTTGGTTTTATAGGCAATGATAATCGTCAGACGGTCCCAATCCACCTTGTCGTTGGTGTCTTTTCCCGGGTCTCCGACGCGGGTGCTTGACTTGTCGTTAGGCACGGAGAGGGTGAGCGAGATGGGAGCCAGCGTGTCCTTTGGACTCTCCTCGCCCTGCTCGCTTCCGCTGCATCCTGCCAGCATGATAAGCGATAGTATCGCAAATATGTATTTCGTAATATGATTCATGTATCAAATCTTTATAGCCGTTGAATTCTTCACTCTTCGTTCTTCACTCTTCACTTACTTAAATCTCCACATCGTGGCTTCCGCCAGGCTTCCAGTCGAGTTTCACGCTTACGCCTACGGCGGTGTTGCTGGTAGAGAGCGAACCGTCTTCCTTCAGTCGGGTCTTGATAATCTTAAGCTTGCCGGCTTTCAGCGGTTCGTTCATGGTGAAGATGGTTTCGGTGTATTTGCCGTTCACCTTGGCGATGACGTGGTAGCGCCATTCCGGTTTGATGCTCGGGAAGTTGACTGTGTAGAGGGCATCGTGGGTTGGGATGGAGTTGGTGATGAAATCCTGGTTGATTCTCTTTGCCCTGACCATCGTGTTGAGGCTGGAAGAATAGGTGCTGTCGTTCACCTGGAATTGGGTTGCCATGCCTTCTACAAATCCCCAGAGTTCTGTGGGCTGCACCTTGCTCTGGTCGATGACCACCACAGTTGAGCTGTTTGCCATATAGAGCGTGGTTTGCAGATCGTGTTCGAAATCGTTCTCGTCGATGGTGAGTCGGGAAGTGAACAGTCCGATGTTGTGACTGTTGATGGTATCCTTCTGCTCCTGTTCCAGGGCGAGAGCCTTGCAGTCATTTGCACCGGTAATCTTCACGTTCCTGGCGCTTCCGGTGTTGGCGAGCGAAAGGTTCTGGTAGTCGTTTCGCGGCAGATAGATGGTGTAGGATACCGAATTGGCATTCATGATGTTAGCTTCGTGACGGTAGAGAACTTTTCCGATAAAGAAAGACAAATCGTTGTCTAGGGCATGGTCGGTGAAGACTGTGCCTAGTTCCTGTTTCAGCCGGTTGGCGATGTGTCGCTCCTCGGTGGTATTGAGGTCAATATCGATGAGGGTATGAATCTGTGTGTTGAGCCTCAGATTATACTTGATCTTATAGTCTTTGCCACACTTGCTCATGTCTTCATCGATGCATGAAGACAATCCGAAAGCAGTGCTTAATGTCATCAGAGCTATCAGAAATATTCTATATGATTTTTTCTTTCTCATTTTCCGTCCTCTATTAGAATTATAAACAGCGAAATCTACCCTACTGAACTTTCGTAACTTGCGAAAGCTCAGTAAGGTAGAATGATTAAATTTCTACATCAAATGTAATACCAGACTTCCAGTCAAGATCTACAGCAAGGCCTACGTTGATGCCTGATGTTCTGAGGTCAGGAATACAGTTGTATGCGCTCTTTAAATCTGTGATTTTAAAGTTGGCTGTTGTAACATAGTCCTGCATGAATACGCGATCAACGCCAGTAGGTTTGGGTGTTCCTGTTGTGGCCTCAGGGTCCAACTTACCAACCAGATAGAACTTAGCTCCCTTCAGAATGATACCATCTTTTCCGTAGAAGTCCTTGTCTGAGTCGTTCTTTAACTCGATGGTTACAAATACAGGTTTTTTATCTGTACTTTTGTTATCAAAGACAAGCGTATAGTTTCCTACTGTCGGAACTTCAGATGTATACTTGGCATACATAGAAGAGCCGTTCATTACGTTATCATAGATGGTATTTTCAAACGTCTCAGAAGCTGCTGGCTCATACTTCCAGTCTACTGATGCTGGCTGACCACCAATCAAAATGCCTGTTACTGGGAAACCATCTTCAGGAACTGTAATTTGTTGATTAGCCTTGCCTGCTACTTGAGCGTTATCTTCAAGAGTTGCTGCTTTACATCTTACTGTTGATTTCAATACAGCCACGCTATACTGAACAGGATCTTTCAAACCTACAGTTCTTGTTGAATTTTCAACAGCTTTTTCTGCAAAACTTGTCTTTTCACCCCATCCACTTTGAGTTTTCTTTGTCCAATCTGTATATGAAGGGAATTCGCTTAGATTAGACATATCTTTATCAGAAACCATAGTCTTGGTACTTACAAAATACGACAGTTCTGCAGGATAGCAAATCTTATTATACTTGATAGAGTTGCCATTACCGAAAAGCTCGGTTTCAGGAGCGTTGTAAGCGAATCCTTCTGTAGTCCAGCTTAAAGTAGCAACACCATCAGGCAGTTTGAACTTTCCTGGGAAGTCGATGTCTTTGATAGCATTCAGAGCTGTTTCGCATTGCTCGTAAATCTCTTTAGTTAATTTTTTCTCTCCAGGGATAGGTTCACCTGTTGTAGTTTCACCAGCTAATGCAGTCTTGAGGTTGTTGATAAACGCAACGACAGATGTTTTCGAACCCGCTTTGAGTGCAGTGAATTTGTTATAGCGTGTCTTTAAAAACTTTTTCTCATGTGCAGTAAGCCATGTTGGGAGAGTAAATACATTACCGATATTTGCCCAAGTATAATCTGTTCCATCATCATCTGTAACCTTTGCGTTGGCAATGTTATTTAATGCGTTGATAATAGCTTTTGCATCTGCATCTGTTGCAAAATTTGCCTCGCTACTAATCGCAGTTAACTCATGAGATATGTTTGCAAGAGTTTTTTTCTCACCTTTATCCGTAATCTTACCTGCCTGGAAGTTTGTATTATTACTCTTCTTTGTTGCTCTACCATAGAAAATCATGTGGCTAGTTCCTACAGGAATTTCAATGTCACGATAAAGTCTGCGATATTCGTCTTTACTGTATGCATTACCATCTGTACCAAGGCTGATTGGCTTATCCGCATTGATTGTTCCGGCTGTTTCTGGATTATCGTTGAAAGTCAGCAAAACGATGTCTGAAATGCCACGGAAAGGCTTGCCACTTTGCTGAGTCATTTCATCTGTCATACGAGTCACCTTCTTCGCCTGGTTTGTCGAAGAGTTACCGCCATAAGGAATGTTTATGGCGAACTGGGTCTTTACCACCTGTCCTGCCACACCTGATCCTCCGTCCAGAGGATTTTCTGAATCTGATGAGCAGGAAGTGAATCCTGCTGCGCTTGCAAGAAGCATTGCACTTGCCAAGCTAAATAGTTGAAATCTTTTCATAACTTTAGTCAGATTTTAGTATATAAATAATCTTGTTAATTAAAAATTCTATCATATTGCATGAGGTTCTTCTTCGCCTCCTCATCGCCAGTCTCCATCGCCTGCTGCCAGTAACGGCGGGCGGCTTCTCGGTTGCCCGTCATGTAGTAGGCTATGCCGAGAGCATTGGCGGCTCGCTTGTCGGCTTTTACCTTCTGCAACTCCTTCAACGCCTCCTGGTAACGCTCCGACCTGAGCAACTGGGTGGCTAGGTTGATGGTGGTCGCCGCCTCGTCAGGTACGTAATCGTAGTAGATGCGGAGAAAACCGGAATTGCGCTGGTTGCCCAGAATCTTATCACGAAGTTCTGCCCATGCCCTGCCTTGGTCGATACTCTTGATGCGTCGCTCCCTGCGGTCGGCATCTGGCTCGCTGTCGATAATCTTCAGCAGTTCGCCCCTGCATTTCAGATTGCTCTCCTTGATGCTATAGCGAAGTTCAGCCCAAGCCTCTCCGCCATTATTGCACTCGAAGAGCGAATCGGGAAGCAAGGTGCGCTGCTGGATATAATCCTTCAATGCCTCTGCTCGCTTACCAGCTAACTGTTCATTAAATTTCACGGAACCATCGATGGATGCGAGACCCACTATCTGGATAATCTTCACCGAAGAAGTGGTATCCTTCATGATGGCTTTGGTGATGTCGATAATCTGGTCGAGCACCTTGTTATTATTGCGGAACTCCTGCGTAATCTCAGCCTTTGACTTCGGGAAGAAGATGTAGAGTGCTCCTTCTTCCTGGCTCAAAACCAAATCCTTGGTGTAAGGACGATAGTTCTTAATATCTTGAAGCACAGGATTGTTCTTCTGTAACTCACCCGCCTTGCCCGTGTTGTCCTTGACGAACGAAAGGGCTGGGATAAACTGGATTTCGTTGAGCGTACAGCTATCTTCCGGAAGGATGATCTCCTGTGGCTCCTTCTGTCGGCAGTTGTCCATGCGGTCGGTAGGACCGATGTTGTAAACCAGCGAAACTGCCAACTTGGTAGGCATCACGAAAGTCTTGTTTTTTTTCTCGATAGCCGTACCGCATTTCCCATAACAGTTATATTTGGTATAGCGAGTAAATCCCACTCCCAGTCCCAGTGCCGTTTCCAGGTTCCATCTGTTGCTCTTGCCGAGCGACCAGTCGTAACCATACACCAGTCCTATGGCACCCAAGTCACCTTGGAACCGATGCTTTTTTAGCTCTGGAAAAAAGCCGAAGGGGAAGTGTACGCCGCCCGCATTGTAATGCGAGTAGAGTATGTTGGCTCCCAGGAAGTGTCCGATGTAGGGGCATCCAAGCCAGTATCTGATTTCCGGTTGTATCGCAATGTGCTTCAGCTTTTTGTTTCCACTATACGTAAATGTGTTCCATCCTAATGATAGATCCATCGACAATCGGTTAGATAGTCTGGTTTCTGCAGCGATATTGGGTGTTGTTGTAGCCCAGTATGCCAGGTTTGTCTTCAATCGCCAGTCTTGTGCCTGTGCTGAAGTCATCGTAAGAGTAGAAAGCAAGAGAAGCAGCATGCGCAGTTCTTTACTTCTTATCATGAATCGGTATTCTTTAAATTGTTCTTAATCTTCTTTGTTGTTCTTAGATATACCGTATTTTGTGCGGGTATACCATATTTTTTGTCGTATATAGCTGATTTTGCTCAGAATATACC
>JAERMT010000415.1_pt1 | contig 25010 bp, 19 predicted proteins | sample 9267081 | NCBI WGS metagenome assembly JAERMT01 (sample SAMN17071939, study PRJNA684904) | human gut metagenome | isolation source: diarrhea sample from child under the age of five | host: Homo sapiens | place: South Africa: Mafikeng, Mafikeng Provincial Hospital | collected 2019-09
CCTTAGAGCTGCGGTGATAGTGTGCGTTCATCTTGCGCCATCCTGGCTCTGTCTTCGGTGTATCCCAGATTACCTGCGGATCCGGACGGACAAGGAGATATTTTCCCCATCTCTCCAGTTTCTCGCCGCAGGAAGTATCAATTACTTCGTATTCTTTCCAGCCATTTGCTATCCACATTTTATTTTTACCTCATTTTCTATTATTTCGCACAAAAGTCCTGAATGTCATCCATGAATCATATCTGTATAAGTAAAATCATGAATCATTTATAGCACGAATGCGGACAACTCCTGGGAATCGCCACAAACGCAATGTAACTAACTTTCATTTCGCCTAATATCAAAGAACAAATTTATGATAGCAGAAAACTGTACCCACGTCAATTTTGTTCATCTTCTTCCCTGAAAAAGTGCCCAAAAATCTGCCTCACTTTTTTCGGATTTTTCCCATTGAACCACATATTTTTTCGCACTATAATCACATTAAAAAGGAGCGTGATTCAAATGTCAGAAAAGACTACCGATAATAAACTTCCTTACACCTGTACCTCCGCCTACGACCGCAACGCCTGCAAGGGCTGCGTCTGTTCCACCTGCTATGAACAGGAATTCTGCGACAGGTGCAGCAGCTGCGAAAATCAGTCGAAGCGCAAGGAGCGCTGCAATGCTTATGAGGGTGCATACAATTATTAGTCCTCTGTTTTTTTCTCCTCATGCACAAAAAAGTCTGAGTACAGATGCCGTTGCAAGCGACATACTATACTCAGACTTTATTATGAAATCATTCTTTCTGCATATTCCAGCAGCAAACTATCAGCATCTGGCTTTTTCTGCCTTTTCCTTCTGTCTCTCATCCCACAGCTGATCTGCTCTCTCTTTCCAGCAGGCTGCATATTTATCACATTTGCCGCAAAGATGCTCTGCACTCTCCGGTGACTGAAGATCAGTGGATTTCGCGCCGGTCTCTGCAACTAATTTACGCAGGATCTCCGGATTCTCCAGCATTGGACATGGACGAAGCATGTTCTCGTTGAAAGGCTGGTTATCATGATAAGCCTGGAAAATCGGGCTCTTCAGTGCGTCCAGAAGAGAAGTATCTTTGATATTGCAGTTTGAATAATGGATGAATACACAAGGCTCCACATCACCATTTGCATTAATATGCAGATAATGTCTTCCACCTGCAATACATCCATGTACAAATTCAGCATCATTCTGGAAATCCAGCGTAAAGATTGCTTTTGTGCTTCTGAATTTACGAATTGCATGATACATTTCTTCTCGCTGGTCCGGTGTAAGAAGAAGCTCCGGTGAAGCATCATTTCCAACTGGCATGTAATGGAAGAACCATGCAAATAATGCACCACAGTCAATCAGCTTGTCAAAATATTCCTCACTGCTTACACTGTCTACGTTCATGCCTGTATAGCAGGTGGAAACTCCAAATGGAAGACCTCTGTCCTTCAACAGTTTCATTGCATGCATAACCTTCTGATAGATTCCCTCTCCACGGCGTCCGTCGTTGGCTTCCTCGGAACCTTCCAGACTGAATGCCGGAACGAAGTTCTTTACTCTTAAGATTTCATCACAGAATTCCTCATCGAAAAGTGTCCCGTTTGAGAAGGAAAGGAACTCACAATCCGGATGCATCTCACAAAGTTTAATAAGATCCTTCTTACGTACAGTAGGTTCACCACCGGTATAAATATACATGTAAACACCAAGCTCTTTACCCTGTCTGATAATGGAGTCAATGGTCTCCAGATCCAGGTTCAGCTTGTGACCATACTCTGCTGCCCAGCATCCTGTGCAATGCAGATTACAGGCACTTGTAGGATCCAGAAGGATTGCCCACGGAACATTGCAATTGTTCTGTGCAGCAACCTCTTCCTGTCTTGCACTTCCCTTTAAGCTGGCATTTACAATAAAGTTCTGGAAAAATACTTTTCGAACACCTGGATCCAGCTGATACAGGTTCATGATCAGCTTATACCAGTTGCTGTCTGTGTCCTGGATTGCATTACGAATGGCATCTCTCTGACCTTTATACCAGTCCTGCGGAGTGAATTTGTCAACCAGCTCCATCAGCTTCGGAATGTTTGTCTCCGGATCCTTTTCCAGATATTCTAATGCTTTTGTTACAGCACCTTCCATAGCAGCCTGTTTTGCTTTATCAATCAGTTTCATAATGCTCCTCCTTTAAATTTCTCTGAATTCATCTTCCCAGACTACATTTTCATTCTCACGGATTTTCACAGTGTATACTACCACGCAAAGCTTCAGTATTCCCTCCAGCAGAAATGCCACGCCTGTAAAAATCACAGTCAGCTTTGCACCTCCTGCCGGATCAACGAGAAGAAGCATTCCAAATATTCCGGTTGCTACTGCAATAAGTAAAACTGCCCACCAGAGCTTCAAACCGAATTTTTTCGCTTCCACTGACATTTGGATCCGAAGCAATGCATCGGTCAGAATCACAAGACCGAAAATCACGAAAATCAGTCTTAATATGGCTTCCCTTCTCACCAGAATCAGAATTCCAACTGCAATCATGAGAATTCCGAAGCCAAGGTCAAATTGAAAAGCCAGACAGTAAAAATCTCTGGAAAAATAGCCGATAATTTTTATGATTCCATCTGCAAGGAACAGAATTCCTGCAAGAACACAAATTATTTTCACGGCTTTTTCCGGAACAGCCATCAAAAAAATTCCCAAAGCACAGAAAACAACTGCCATCACTATATATCCATTTCGTGCTATTTTCAAAGTTCCTGCCGAATTCATTCTGATTCTCCTTTCTGCTTTTCATGAATTTATTATAGTAAGATAAATTTCAAAAAGGAACGGACAAAAAAAGGACTGTGTCTGAAATTCAGACACAGTCCCATATTTGCCTAAAAGTTTATCGCATTTCCATTCTCCGAGGAAAAAACAGATTTACAAATTCCCTATAGGATTTTCAGATAAGCAGGTTTGGTTCCTGCCACCTTTTCCAATGTTTTCTCAAAAGTATTTTCATAGAGTTCACGCAGCTTTCCTGCATATTCTGTCAGATCATAAGACATCCTGTGATCCATCCAGTCCAGAATCACTCCAATCATTACACATTTATAAAAATGCATGAGCACCTTCATATCTTCTTTTTCCATAATTTCTTCATCAAAATTATGTACGATATACTGCTTTATAACATACTGGCACATTTTATCCAGTGCACTGGTAAATGTTTCTCTCTGCACGGAACAGTAAATATGGAGCATGGCCTTCTTGTTCTCTCCGATCAGATTCACCAGTACCTCAAGGCATTCCAGCACAGAATCCACTTCCACCGGATGTTCAAAAGCGTTGTCAACTTCCCGAAGCAGAGCATATTCCACTACATCGGAAATATCCCTAAAATGATAATAAAAAGTATTCCGGTTCACACCGCAGCGCTCCACAATATCCTTCACTGTAATTTTCGCAAGAGGTTTCTCATTAAGCAGTTCAAACAAAGTCCTGATAATAATTTCTTTCGTAAAACCAGACATTTTCTCACCTGTCATCTTGAAATGAAGTCGGACAAAAGCCTAATCGGCTATGTTTCCAGCTTGTTAAGTTATTATCACAGATTATGCCACAAACCAATTTAAAATGCAAGGACAACGCGCCCTTGCATTTATATTAATTTCCCCTGTTCTGATAAAACATCAATTTCTGGAACTGGTTCATTTCTTCGGATACATCCCGGACAGCTCCGTAAAACATCTTATGTCCGTCCTGTTCTCGTAAGAAAAATGCTTTGATATTTATCCATATATACTGACCGTCTTCTCTTCTGCGGCGCACAGTTCCCTCTGCACCTTCAGCCAGTCTCTGGAAAGACCGCTGGAAAATATTCTGCATTTTTTTCCTGTCATCCGGGTGTATTGCCTCCATGACCTGAACATTCTCTGCCAGATCCACAGGATCCTGTCCAACCAGCAGACAGTATTTATCATTTACCTGCAGCAATTCCACATTGTCACAATATACATCATAAATGGCAATTGGTCCAAGAATATTATTCAGTATGCTGTCACTTGCCAGCTCAGACTGAAACAGATCCTTGAAACGTACATGCTCAATTTTCCGTGCCTGAATCCCCCGGTAATCCACATTATTCTCATCATTGAGAAGTACTTTTATTTCTTCAACCGGAAGAGGCTTGTAGAAGAAATAGCCCTGGCCATAAATACAGCCCATATTCAGCAGATAGTTGATCTGGTCTTCCGTCTCAACTCCCTCTGCGATCATGCGAAGTCCCATAATATTTGCCATTCTGGTAACAGCCTCAAGAATTCCCATTCCCTTGTCCATGGTATTCTCATCCATTTTCAGGAACTTCATATCAATCTTCAGAACGTCTACATTTACATCCTTCAGCATATTCAAGGAAGAATATCCGCTTCCAAAATCATCCATCAGAACGGTAAAACCTGCATTTCGCAGTGCCTCTGCCACACTGGTGATTACCTTATATTCTTCTACATAAGCACTTTCCGTAATCTCCAGCTCTACATATTCCGGCGGAAGCCCATATTTGCGAACCAGATTTTTAAAATGCTCTACTACATCAATTGCATAAATATCCACACTGGATACATTGACAGAAATAGGAATTACCTTGTGTCCGCTTTTTATCCAGTCCTGCAGCGTCTGGCAAACCTGCTCCCACACCTTCATGTCCAGTTCTGTGATCAGTCCGTTACTCTCCATAACCGGAATAAAATATCCAGGTGCCACAATTCCCTTCTCAGGATGCTTCCAGCGCACCAGAGATTCCAGTCCGACGATCTTACCTGTGTTCAGATTACATTTCGGCTGAAGATAGTAGATAAACTCATCTCTTTCCAGACCGGCCTGCACTTCAGCAAGGAGCACATGATTATTCTCCAGGCGTGTCTTCATATCTGAGCTGTAATAAGCACAGCGTACAGCATAATTTCCCTTTACTGTCTCCTGCGCAAGAATTGCCCGGTCATACATCTGTGAAGCACTGAGACTGATATCATCAATTACATAAAAACCAAAAGCAGGAAGGAATCCGGTATGTCCACCGTATGCACGCACAAATCCGGTAATACGGCATTTCAGATTTTCGAGAACTTTTTCATCATTTGGAAGAACAATTACAAAGTCATCCCCACCCATATATCCGGCAATCCCACCAAATTCCTGACGCATTTTATTAAGATGCGCCCCGATTTCTCTCAGGAGCTTGTCTCCTGCCACCTGACCATACCATTCGTTAAAAAGCTTAAAATGTTCAATATCAATGGCTACCAGACAGTATTTCCCTGCCGCAGCTTCATTTATTCTGAGAAAGGTTTCTGTCTGTGTAAAAAAAGGAATTCTGGCAAATAAACCTGTAAGCTTATTCTTCTCCGTCTTGCCCGGGTTTCTCCGTTCCAGGATCTCCTTCTTCATATTTACAAAACGGCAAAGATTATCCATATCTTCCTCGTAAATATCCTTTGCCAAAATTACATGACAGTTCCTTGCTCCCGGCCACTCGACCTCTCCGGCATTGATTTTCAGCCATTTCCCCTGATCTTCATTATAAAATAAATCGGTCTTCCGGTTCGGATGTGCCAACGGGCAATTACGACAGGGCTTCTCTCTTCCCCGAAACTTCTCATAACAGATCTCGCCAGGCTCAAAATCTGAAAACTGTTTCGCCAGTGCTTTACTCATATACTGAATTCGATATGACTCATCTACTATGTATGTAATTGTCTCAGTTCTCTTCTCCTGTCTCATACGCGTCCTTTTCCATTTCTGAATGTAAATCCAACGATTAAAACTATTAAAAATATTATAAGCTATTCCCTTTCAATACGCAACATGTCAACTCGCGAAAGTTTTTCTGTTTTTTTTAGGCAAAATGACACATATTACGATAAAGCTAAGAAATGCTCCTGCCAGAAAACAATAGAATCTATTGGCTGACTGGATGAATTGGAAAAACAGTATGATGACCCTATTGCTCACTTTCAAAAAAGAGTGGAGCAGCTAAAAGCTGACAAAAGCCGACAATGTTGTTGCATTTAGCGTGGCTTTCTTTTACACTCATATTTATCGGACAAGTACGTTTTTACACGGTGCAGTGTATCCATAAGCTTACGTACAATATTTTCATAAGAATATCTTAAGATTTTACCCCTTTCATCTTAAATTTTGTCTGATACCTTATATATTACAGGGGAGGTGAAAAAGAAAATGGCAACAATTCTTGTATGTGATGATGATAAAGATATTGTAGAAGCCATCAGCATTTATCTGGAACAGGAAGGTCACCAGATTCTAAAGGCTTACGATGGACAACAGGCACTTTTGGTTTTACAGAAAAATGAGGTGGATCTGTTGATCATCGACGTTATGATGCCGAAGCTGGATGGCATCAGGGCAACTTTGAAAATCAGGGAGGAGCATTCTCTCCCTATTATTATTCTTTCAGCAAAGTCCGAGGATGCAGATAAAATTCTTGGATTGAATGTTGGAGCTGACGATTACGTAACCAAACCCTTTAGTCCTTTAGAGCTGATTGCCAGGGTTCGTTCCCAGCTTCGAAGATATACCCAGCTGGGTGCAGCGGTTTCCTGTGAAAGTCAGCATATTTATACAACCGGCGGGCTGACGGTGAATGACGATCAGAAAGAAGTTCAGGTGGATGGCGAAGCCCTGAAGCTTACGCCAATTGAATATAATATTCTGCTTCTTCTCATAAAGAATCAGGGCCGGGTATTTTCCATCAATCAAATTTATGAAAATATCTGGAATGAAGAAGCAATTGCGGCAGATAACACAATTGCCGTGCATATCCGGCATATCCGGGAAAAGATTGAGATCAATCCCAAGGAGCCCAGGTATTTAAAAGTTGTCTGGGGACTTGGGTATAAAATTGAAAAGCTTTGATTAAAAGTATTTGAAAGATTCGCTATTGAATATGCCAAATGGCGTTACCAATACGATAAGCAGCACATTATCAAGAAAGGGATTAATCATATGGAAAAGAAAAAATGGCACCGCAACCCTGGTATCAAAGGGCTTTTGCTCCTATTGCAATATATTTTTCTGGGAGCTGTAATCTTCTCAGGTTTATTTTTAATTACCTCTTTGGCACATGGTCTGAGGCTTTCTGATTCCGGGAAAGATTATCTGGATTCCACGGCATTTGCTAATACCCTCTACGACGCAGCCTATGACGTGATGTACGGAATTTCTGTTACATTTCCCTATACTAATGTATCCTGGAAAGGCCTTGCCCAAAATGAAGCTTCCCAGTCATCTGACAAAAATGCCTCATCTGAGGCTCACGCTTCTTTAAATCAGACATCTGCATCCCAAGTAGTTGATCTTAATGAAATTGCCAACGATGAAGAAATCTCTTTTCAAAACACCTCCGGTCTAGCCTATTCAGTTTCAGACCTGGAAAAATGGGCGCAGGACTTTGATACCTCCAGTGGAAATCCCATTGTGATCTGCCACCAGGCTTCTTCTGCCGGCGAGTCACTTTCCCGGCATTATTATTATGTTCAGGATTTTCTGGAAAAAATTGACAGCGGAGAACTGGATTTTTCTGTGGATATGGAGTATTACGGATTCAGTGACTCTGCAACTGAAATAGCATCCTACGATGAAAATCTCAAACAGCTTATCGAAGACATCAAAGACGACATGCAATATGGTGTAATGGATGATCTTTCCGGCATTCAGATCACATCCGGGGACGGCAAAGTGCTCTATGATTCCATCTCCCTCTATGATGGATATTATGAACCAACAGAGGCTTATCCGCCCCAAGGCGCAGACAGCATTCTGGATGTTCTAAATTCCAATGCCAAATGGAACGACCGCATAGATGAGGCTTTCGAATCTCTTTACAGCCTTCTTTCCAGAACTGACTTTTATATCCAGCAGGAGCAGATTCTGAAAAATTATTCCCAGGGTCACTCCAACATGAGTTACATTTACATTAACGAGGATGACGGACAGGTTATTTCCAATAACAGCAAGCTGAAAGCCCAGCTGGGCTATACCTTGGAACGCAGTGTAACACACGCTGATTCAGCCATAGAAAATCCTACAGCTGACAATATGGGGGGCACCATCGATTATTGCACAAAACTGACAGATCTTTTAAAATCTATAAATGGTATTTCCTATGTTCTTATCCAATATCAACCAGATGGATTTACCAGCAACTTGGCAGGGCTCAGGAAATACAATACTTTCCCCGGAAACAATGTTACCTGCGACTCCTGGAAGGAGGTGGCAAACTCCCTGCTGCCAGCAGTAAACAGCAATTTCATCTTTGCCGCCTATGTGGATCAGGCATTTCCTGTTTCCGATACCTTTGCCACTGACAAAACATTTTTTGAAAACTATTCCAGATATCAGAAGCCGGTATTTCTTTTCTTCCTGCTGTGCGGCTTTCTTTTCCTGGCTGCGTTTGTATGGCTAACAGCAATTGCCGGAAGAAAAAACAGCGACCAAAAGCTGCACCTTTGCTTTTTTGACCGCTGGCCAACCGAGCTTTCTGCAGGACTGATTCTGCTTGCATGGTTTCCTGTCCTGATATTCCTTTTACAATGCCTGTCCTTTGCAGACTATCAGACTGACCGACTGCGTGCCACATCGCTCCTTGATGTGAGTCTGTTGCTGAAGCTTATGATTCTGGGGCTTTACACTTTATTCTGGTTCCAGATTGGCTACCTTAGCCTGGTACGGCGGATCAAGGCAAAGCAGCTCTGGAAAAACAGCATCCTGCGCCGTCTTCTTGTCCTGACCTCCAGACTGATTCATTCAGTCAGTCACAAGCTTCACGCCCTTGCTGATCTCTACTCCAGAAACACTGCTGCCAGACTGAAAGCAACCTTCGCTTTTCTTTGCTTTCTTTTCATCAAATATATAATCTGCGGTCCCTTACTTGGCAGCATGCAGCTGTTCTTTTTCTTCAGCTGTCTGGCTGATCTTTTGATACTGCTATATGTCATTACAAAAGCCTGCAGCAGAGAACAGATCATAAAAGGACTGAGAGAAATTTCCAATGGAAACCTGCAATATAAAATTCCTCTGGAACGGCTTTGGGGCGATGATAAACATATTGCAGAATATATTAATAACATTGGAAGCGGTCTTGACGCAGCCGTAGAAAACAGTGTGAAAAATGAGCGGATGAAAACCGAGCTGATCACCAACGTTTCCCACGATCTGAAGACCCCACTGACTTCCATTATCAGCTACGTTGATCTTCTGAAACGTGAGAATTTTACAGATCCTAAGGTTCTGGAATATCTGGATATTCTGGAAGCCAAGGCAGCCCGGCTGAAAGTACTCACAGAGGATGTGGTAGAAGCCTCCAAGGCCAGCACCGGAAATCTGACACTGAACATGAATAATCTTGATTTCGTAGAAATGCTCCATCAGGTAATCGGAGAGTTCGAGGAGCGTTTCGAAGAACACCATCTTACCATGATAGTACATTTTCCAGATGAGCCTTCTGTAATCTATGCGGATGGCCAGCAGCTGTGGCGTGTTTTGGAAAATATTTTCGGAAATGTAACAAAATATGCCATGGAAGACACCCGGGTTTACGCGGAAGTAATGAACGCCCACGGTCAGGTGGTTTTCACCCTGAAAAATATTTCCGCCCAGCCGTTAAATTTCGCTGCCGAGGAACTTACCGAGCGTTTCGTCCGCGGTGACGTAGCCCGTGGCACCGAGGGAAGCGGGCTTGGACTTAGCATCGCCAAAAGTCTTACTGAGCTCCAGTGCGGCAAATTCCAGCTTTACCTGGATGGGGATTTATTCAAAGTGACTATCACCTTCCAGGCGCAGAATTCCAAGTGCACTGACGCAGAAGTCCCCGCTCAGCCCCAGCCGGAAGCGAGATGATTTTTATCATATGCAGCTATAAAAATAGCAGCAGGAGTAAGCGATTAGTTGTTACTGTTCACTCCGTTCACAGTAACACGCTTCGCGATGCACAGAAATCATGCTTTGCATGATTTCGCGCCGCAACTCTCGGGTTTTCTGTGAACTTTGTTCACAAAAAACACCTCGCGGAATGTTACCAGTGAACAGTAACGATTTGTTTACTTCTGCTGCTGTTTTGCAATTAATATTCCAGTCTCGGCATACTCTTAAATTTCTCAAACTCTCCAATGGTAAACATGGAAAGAGCAATGCTTGGAAGTACACTGGACATGCCTGCATTGTTCGCTTTGTACAGCATCGGGAACCACTGGAGGCGGAAACCAAGGCTGTAGCTAAGAGCAAGAGCAAATACGTAAGACGGCACCGACACACCGATTACCGATATGACCGTGGCCAGCGAATCCCATATGGTGTTATGTTTCAGGGCTGCCAATAGTCCCAGTAGCAGTCCTACTATCGCTCCGATGATAACGGCAAATCCTCCGATTCCAATAGAAATTGGAAGTCTTGTCTGAATCATCTGGGAAATAGGAGTGTTCTTGGAAATATTGTAGCTGACACCAAGATCACCTTTTAACATATTTTTTGCGTAGTTCACAAACTGGACAGCTACTGGCTGATCCAGACCGTACTTTACATACAGCGCTTCACGCAGGGCAGGTGTGTTTATGCGGCGGACATTCCATCAAAAATTTGGAATAGAAAACCCCAGTGCTGCAACACTGGGGTTTTCGTTTGTAGTTGAACTACATGGATTTTTCACATCTCTTTGCCCATTGGCATTATAGCATATGTTTTTTTCTTTTCAATATGCATTTTATAATTAAATGTAACTGTTCAGTACCTTCACAGTTACACGCTCCGCGATGCACAGAAATCATGCTTTGCATGATTTCGAGCCGCAATTCTCGGATTTTCTGTGAACTACGTTCACAAAAAACACCTGGCGGAATACTGCCTTCTGAATAGTTACAATTAAATTACATAATCATCTGCGCTTGCAGCCTGCCAGTCAAGAAGGTCTCCTAATGTAATATTATCTACCACTTCATTGATAGCATCATCAATCTTCTTCCAGAGGATACGTGTGACGCATGCATCACCTTTCTCGCAGCCGCCTCCGTCTGGTGCGACACAGTCTACCGGTGACAGACAGCCTTCTGTCAGTCTGAGGATCATGCCTACTGTGTACTCTTCTGGTCTTCGCTGCAGGGAGTAACCGCCCTGTGGTCCGCGGACACTCTTCACATATCCAGCCTTATTTAATACAGAAATGATCTGCTCCAGATATTTCTCAGAAATCTCCTGTCTGCGCGCTACATCCTTTAACCTGATCGGCTCTCCGTTGTCATTGGTAGCCAGATCAAGCATTAACTTTATTGCATATCTACCCTTAGTGGATATTCTCATTTCAATTCCTCCTGCTCTGGGATCCTGCCTGTCTCACCTGCTTTATGCCTTAGCAAAATCTATCTACGGAAGATTATACCTTTTAATTCCTATTATTTCAATAGGAAATTATCTTTTTTCTTATGAGATTCCCCTTACGATGTGTTATAGACCCACCTTATATTTTCAATAAATGTCCACCAGAAATACAAACAGGCTCTAAGTCTACACTTATCCATACATCCACAAAGGATGGATTATATACGCATTTTCCCAATGTTGAGAATTTTAAATTTTTTACAGCATCTAAATATTCTTTTATCTGAATATTTGTTGCATACCAGACATCACTTCTATTTCCTGCCAATTTGCAGAATTCCTCAATAATGTCCCAATTATTCTCACGGTCAAATTCGAAACTGTGTCCCCATAAATAAAATAATTCCTGTTCTGCAAATTCTTTTTGCATAAAATCATTCCACAGTTCAGTTATATTTTCGTTATGATGCGCCGTGGGATTCCATTTCATAAAATCTTCAGGAATATTAAATCTTCCAGTTGAAAATACAGTTCGGCTATATTCTATATCACAGCATTTCGCCATCTGTACAACATGTTCTGAAAAATCTCCAAATGGATAAGCCATTCCTCTTACCGGATATCCGCAAAGTTCTTCCAGGCTCTCCTTATCTTCCAGGATTTCACTTCGTAAAGCACAATCTGGAACCTGTGTCGGAAATATGTGATTCAAAGTATGGACTGCAAGTTCATGCCCTTTATAAATTTCTGCAACATTTTCTTTTTTTATATAATACTTTTTTCCAAGATTGTTACAGTTTAAATTAAAAGCACCTTTTATTCCATATTGATTTAATAACTCAACCAACCTGATGTCTGACTCCATTCCGTCATCATAGCTCAGTGTTAATGCCCTGCGCTTTCCTCCCGGAAACAGATTCGTTCTAATCATCTTCATACTTATCACCTGCGATCAGTTTTCCCTTTTCATTTTTTACCCAATAAGAAATACCTTCTTTATCTTTTTTACAGTTCATATAAAGCATGCCCTGACCAGTTATCACCTTTCCACTTACAGAATCAAGAAAACCTAACTGTGGATGAATCTCAATTTTGCTATAACCAGGAGCTCCGGGACGGATTCCCAGAATCACAGCTGGAATTTCATACAAGGCAAGTGCTCCCCATGCGTGACAATCGCTTCTCTTGTTAATGTCATCTTCGACACAGGTCGTCAGACCTTCCTCCAGCATGTCCTCCCATATTTTCCAGCAGTTCCTTGTCTGGTGATACAATCCTGTTTTTTCCATTGCTCTGAAAAGATAATATTTCATTGCTACGGAACACTGAGCGTATTTTTCCGTATGCTCTATTGTTTCAAGCAAAATATTTTTTCCAGTTTTTACATCCAAGGAATCTGTCAATATGGCAAAAACCTGGCAATGCTGGCTATATTCTTCAATTCCAGGTCCATCCTGGTACCATCCTTGTTCATTGCAGCAATATTTTCTTAATGCCATCTGAACTGATACTGCTCTGTTCCTATATTCTGCTGCCATACTCTGGTTTTCCATATATTCCATAATGTCAGCTGCGCGTTGCAGTCCAAGAATATATAAAAAGCTCTCCATAGTAACCGGACCTTTCATTCCAGCTGGCGGCATCCCGGTTGTTGCATCCCATTCTTTCGTCCAGTCAATAAAAGACCAGTATTTATCGTAAATATTACGACCTCCAAGCTTTCCAACCATCCCTCTGGGATCCAGGTTTCTGTTGAAATATCCAAGAACATTATCTATTGTTCCAACATGCTCCCTCAGAAACTTCTTATCTCCAAAATACATCATGTGATCATACAGCATTAAAATGTAGTAAATGGAAAATCCAGGAATAACACTATATGTATTTCTCGGATAAGAAGCATTTAATGTACCATCATAATGTATAGAACGCTTGAAATCATTCATACACCTTCTTGCCATCCTGTCATCCATAGAAACTGAATAGGTATATAAAATCTGGCTTCTGGAATCCATCAGATACTGCATTTGCTCATAAAAAGGACAGTCTTCATATGTCTCATGCATACATCTCTTCAAAGACCGCAGACTGATTTCCCATATCTGATTCATTTTTTCATCTGCACAATCCACCTTGGTTTTTACATCCAAAGGATAACCTGTTTCCAGATAATCAATTCCACATATTAAAAGCGGTTCCTCCTTTGTTGTAATATCCAGCTGAATATAACGAAAAGTACGAAACCAGAATGGCTGATATTCCTCTATTTGTTCAGTATCATACCCTGCTGCCTGATATTCATCCGTAAAGCCAAACAGTTCCCCATTTTTCCAGTCACTTCTGCATTCTTTTCTGTGTTTTTTCTCTCCATCCTCTGAATCGCTTACCAGTTCATACCCTTCCGAATAAAGAATTTTCAAACAGCATTTCTTTCCTTTTTTCATCCTGACAGAAAAGAAGCCTGTGGTAAGTTCCCCGGCACCAATATCTATTTTCACATGAGAATGTGCTCCAATCAGAACATTGCCCTGGCCGCAGAGCATATGGCTCCATTGAACATAATCTGTATCTTTTGTATATTCTTTTGGAACCAGCTCAAACTTTTGTCTTTTTTTGTACAAGCAGGGAATTGGACGTGAAAAAAGATTTCCAGGTGCTTCCGTACGGCTTATTTCCAGAATATGGTATCTTTTTACCTCTTTCCAGCCATCTTCTGTATATCCGACATTCTTCCAGCCCTTTTCCCATAACAAACCCTGACTTTTTTCAAAAAAATATAACGGAGCAAAAAACTCATCTTCTTTGATCAGTTTCTTTTTTTCCCTTATTCTGCATTTCCAGGTATCATCAGCAGAAATGCCCAATGTGCCCTCTGTTTCTTTTAAATAAAAACCAGGAGTTTCTGTCCGAAATACACTAAAATTTCCCTTTTGGGTATCTGTAGAATAATGTAATACTTCAGCACAGATACAATTTTCTCCTACTCTTAAATACTGCTGTATTTCAACAGTTTCGTAATACCAGACAGCGTAATCTCCTTTACAGGGGCCGATTTCCACAAGGACTCCATTCACATATAATTTATATCTGGAATCTGCTGAAACGTTTATCACACATTTTGGTGGTATAGAAGATATCTTAAATTCTTTTCGAAAACAAACAAATATATTTTCTGTATTACAAGAGTCAGACCAGTCTGGAATCCAGATCCAGTTTGTCATCGGTATATCCATTCTTTCACATCCCGTTTTCTTTAAAGATTTCTGCCATTTTCACGAATTACGGACTGATACCAGTAAAAAGAATCCTTTGGAATCCTTTTCTGGGTTGGATAATCCACATACACCAGTCCAAAACGTTCTTTATATCCATTTGTCCATTCAAAATTATCCATCATTGACCAATGGAAATATCCTGCAATATCAGCTTCTCCTGCAGCCCGTTTCAGATTCTGCAAATATCTTGCAGTAAAGTCTATTCTATTCGGGTCATGAACTTTTCCATCCAGGGATACCCAGTCATGACAGGACATTCCGTTTTCCGTAATGTAAACAGGTTTTCCATATCTTTCATATAAAAACTTTGGTCCCCAGTACAGTGCTTCCGGAGTAACCGGCCAGTCTAAGGCCGTTCGTGGAAATCCATCATATCTTTTTACAAACTCAGTGTTACCATCAGTGCCAGCCCTTACTGCAATTCCATTGTAAATATTCTGGCCATACATATCCAAAGGTTGATGAATTAACTTCATATCTTCCAGCTTTATATCGGGAAGATATTTTTCATATAATTTCAAACCTTCTTCCGGATAGGTTCCTAACATAACAGGATCACTCCACCAGGAAACAGACCATAAAGCCTGATGTGCATCTGGATTGCATCCGAAATACATTTTTCTTGCAGCCTCTATATCCTGTTCACTTTCTGTTTCCGGATAAAATACCCCACAAGTTGGTGCATATCCAATCTCAATTGGCTGCTTTGCTGCACTTCGCATTGCCAGTACAGCATTCCCATGAGCCATCATTACATGGTGTGCCAGCAGAAATAATTCTTTACAGGTAGCTTTCTGTCCAGGCGCATGCATCCCGTTCCCATAGCCTAAACCGATAAAGCATTGTGGTTCATTTAACGTAAAATAATGTGTTACCCGATCTGAAAAATGCTCTACCACTGATTTCGCATACTCAGCGAACCACTGTACACAGTCCGGATTCATCCAGCCACCTTTTTTATAAAGCGAAAAAGGCATTTCCCAATGATACAGGGTAATATACGGCGCTATTCCCTGACGCAGCAATTCATCTATGATCTGATCATATAATTCAAATCCAGCCTCATTTCTTCTTCCTGTTCCATCAGGAAATAAACGTGACCAGTTTATCGACATCCGGTATCCCTTAATCCCCAGTTCTTTCATCAATGAAATATCTTCTTTATAATGCTCAATATGCATACATGCCTGGTCTGTATTTTGTCCATTATAGATTTTTCCATCTTCCATGCAAAAAACATCCCAGATATCAAGCCCTTTTCCGTCATTTGCTTCCCTGCCTTCAATCTGGCAGGCAGCGGTTGCTGCCCCCCAGACAAAGTTTTCTTTAAATTCGCTCATCGCTCATTCCTCTCTTTTTTCAACCTTTTACTGCACCAATTGTAATTCCCTTTACAAAGTATTTCTGGAAAAATGGATACAAAGCCATAATCGGAATAACGCCCACAACTGCAAGTGCCATTCTTACAGAAGTAGTAGGCATTGCCATGCTGGTAGTATGTGCAGCTGCTTTGTTTGCTGAGCTGGATAAGTACTGAATATCCTGTAAAATACGGTTCAAATAATTCTGAAGGCTAAACAAATCTGTTCTCTTTGTAATATAATACAATCCATTTGTCCAGTCATTCCAGTATCCAATGGCCGTAAACAGACCAATGGTAGCCATAATTGCTTTTGCAAGCGGCAGTACAATGGAAAAATAGATTTTAAATTCCCCAGCCCCATCAATTCTGGCAGATTCAATCAACTCATTTGGAATATCCGCCACGAAGAAATTTTTTACAAGAATTACATTGAATGCATTCATCAACAGGTTCGGAAACAGCAATGCCCAGATGGAGTTTTTTACATTCAAATATCTTGTCCACATGATATAAGAAGAAACCATTCCACCATTAAACAACATGGTGAAGAAAATCATAAATGTAATAATTCCGCGATATTTAAATTCTGGCCGTGACAGCGGATAAGCCAGAAGGGGAGTAATCAGTAAACTTCCAGCAGTACCCACAACTGTAATTAAAACGGAAACACCTAATGCCCGCACCAAAGAAGCACCGCTTCTAAAAATGTATTTATATGCATCAAAACTGAATTTTTTCGGGAAGAAGCTATAGCCGTTTAAAATCAATGTAGATTCATCTGTTATGGATGACAGAAAAAGCAGCAAAAACGGCAGTACCACCAATAAACACAAAGCTATAAAAAACAGATGAATAATCGTCTGTGCTATTTTCTCACTTTTTGTATATACGCCCATGAAATCACCTCATTTAAAATAATGCAAGATCTTTATCCGCCTTACGAACCAGTAAATTGACAATCACAATCGTAACAAAACCAACCAGGGACTGGAATACACTTGCCGCACTGGACATGGACAGATTGTTCATCTGGAGCAAAGCCCTGTATACATATGTATCAATGGTCTGGGTTACGTCATATAAGGCCCCCGAGTTCATTGGTACCTGATAGAATAATCCGAAATCAGAATAGAAAATTCTTCCCACAGATAACAGCACAAGGGTAATAATCGTAGGCTTTAACAATGGAAGGGTGATCTTAAAGATTTTAGTCAGTCGTCCTGCCCCATCTACAGATGCAGCTTCATATAAGGACTGATCAATACCTGTGATCGTTGCAAGATATACAATGGCAGAATATCCTACACTTTTCCACATACTGATGAATACCAAAATGAAAGGCCAGAATTTTGCTTCAGAATACCAATATACCGGATCCTTTCCCATTCTTGTCAGTATTCCATTAAACAGTCCTGTATCTGTATTTAACAGCGCATAGGTAATGTAAGAAACGATGATAATAGAAATCAGATAAGGTAAAAGAATTACCGTCTGATATACTTTTCTTGCCATCTTGCTGCGCAGTTCATTTAACAAAATCGCCACTGCAACGCTAAATGCTGTTCCAAGTAATATAAATACAAGATTATACAAAATTGTATTTCTTGTCATAACAAATGCATCATCTGTCTTGAAAAGGAATTCAAAGTTCTGCAGCCCAACCCATGGTGAATTAAACATTCCTTTCGCAAAATCAATCTTTTTAAAAGCAATTACAATTCCGAATAAGGGAATATAATTATTTATGATCAGATATACCATTCCCGGAAGAATCATCAGCAGGAAGGGAATCTGTTTTTTAAACGTATGTTTCTTTTTTTTAGCGCCTATGCTTTTATTCATTCTTTTCCCCTCTTTCTAAAGAAGCAGCAATGTTTTTTAACATCACTGCTTCTGTTACGATTATTCTGTAATTCCCTGCTCTTCGCACCATTCATCCAGCTGTCTCTGTTTCTCTGCAATTACAGTATCAATTCCAGCAGATTTCAAATCACTAATAAATTTGTCGTAGTTCTCATCAATATCCATGGAACCGGTTAAAAATCCAGTCATATACTGACTTCCTACTGCACTGATTGCTGAAATTTCAGTCTGGACAGAAGAAGAATCAAAGCTGAAGCCTAATGCTCTTGAGGTTTTTGCCTCTTTATTTTCCTGGATAAGCTGTTCGTTATATCCCGGAGCATTTCCGGCAGGAACAGAAGCCACCAGTGAATTTGGCATCTCCCAGTAAGTTGTCATCGGATAGCCTGATATGGTAGAATCAACGCCCTCTGGATAATTAACTGTACCATCTTCCTGATATTCCCAGTGTGTTCCTTCTACTCCGTAGCACATAAGGTTCGCCAGATCTTTATCGCTGTATGCCAGATTCAGGAATTTTACGGCTGCTTCCGGCACATCTGTTGTGGAGGAAACGCTCCAGCAGTTTCCATTTAAAGTATTAGATGTAATCAGTGGTGTTTTAATGCGGTATGCTACATATTCATAGCCGGAATCTCTTTGCAGCTGGTTCGCAATTGTCTCATCTGTTGATAACATAACACTGAACATTCTTCCCGCGGTAGCATAAGAAAGATAAGATTCTGTATCGGTTGCAATATCAGATTTAATATAGCCTGCAAGGTACCAGTCTCGAAGAGTGTTCAGTACTTTTTTAAACTGATCTGTTTCATATAAATCAACTATTTCATATCCTTCGTTTCCCATAAGTACACCGGTCGTGTCTGTCAGATTATCATAATTGATCATCTGTTCCAGATTCAGAGTACCAACTCCCCCCATACAAAGATCAATCATATCGGGCTCGTTTTCTTTCACAATTCCATATATTCTTGATAATTCGTCTAAGGTAATATCCGCTGAATCATCATTAATATCCTCGCTTGTTTCCAGATTGACATCAATGTCATATTTTTCAAGAATATCCTTTCTCATTGCCACGCAAAGAGAAGCTGCCTTTCCATTTACAATAGGAACGCCATATATTTTTCCATCAACAGTAGTTGCTTCCAGCCATTTCTCTGTAGTCGCATCAATAAGATCCGGTGCATATTCTGGTAAAAGCTCTGTCAGATCAAGCAGCTGGTTGTTCATTACGGAATTGGTAAAATCAAAATTATAAAATACATCTACCTTTTCTCCGCTGGTCATATCCAAGGCCAGCTGGGTGCTGTAGTTTGCTGCACTGATGGATTCATAATTTACTTTTACATTAATTTCCGGTATTGTAATCTCGTTAATGGCATCCTGAACCATTTCAAGATCAGTTGGTACAGTTCCAAAACACATAAATCTCACTGTTACTTCATCCGGATCATCAGCCATTACCGGAATGCATCCGCTTCCAGCAATTGTTGCCGCTGCTGTACAAGCTGCAAGTATTCCAGACATCCATTTCTTCTTCATAAAACAAACCTCCTATTTTTTTCTGTCGTGATTTTGTTTGTAAGAATACTATAACAGCTTATTATCTCCCCTGCTTTTTTCAAAACGACCTGTTGTTTTCTCAAACTGACTTTTCTGATTCCTTTTCTAATTTTTTTCTAAATTCACTTGGGGACATTCCAACTGCCTTTTTAAAAGCTGTTGAAAAATGCGAGATATTAACAAATCCTGTTTTTTCAGCTATTTCCCTGACAGAGAAGGATGTCGTCTGCATAAAGAAAACAGCCTTTTCGATTCTTCGCCTGCCCACATATTCCATTATGGATTTTCCTGTCTCTCTTTTAAAAACCCGGGACATATAGTCCGCATTCATGTAAACAGCCTCTGCAATTCCCTCCCTGGTAAGCTCTTCTCTAAGATTTTTTTCAATATATGCCTTTATTCTTTCTACAGGAGTTTCTGCCTCTTTTGTATGGATTACATTTTCCATCATCCATACTGTATTCTCCATCCATATTTTCAGGTTCTCCAGTGATTTTATACTGTCCTGATACAAAGATTTCAGACCTTCATTTTCCTCAAATACCGAAGCCTCTATTCCCCTTTCCAGAAGATAGTGGTATTCCATTTGTATAAAATCTTCCCTGATCAGTTCCAGTTCTTCCCGGCCAATGTACATCTCTTTCAAATTCCGGTCAATCCATAATTTTATTTCAAATTCAGCTGCTTTAAACTGTCCAAGTTCCAGTTTTTCCGAAACTGCTGCAGGAATACGTATATGCTTTTTTTCTCTTTTGTCAGCAACGTTGCTTTGACAATTATAAACTCCATCACTATGTATAACATCTCCATATGCAAAGGCTGTTAATTCCTGGGCTTTCTTCTTTACCTGCACATATTGGCATGGTTCACTTATATAGCAGCAGATGTTTAGCGATAACATATTATTTGCAGTTTCAACAAGCTTTTCACATTTATTCTGTATATTCTCTTTTACAGAATCCCAGCAGATAACCAGAAGCATATCTTCCCATTCTATAATTCCATCGGCTTCCATATTTCCCCGGAACAGATCACTTGTTATATTTATCAAAGAATTTCGTATTTTTTCCTGATCCCATTTTACAAAATTAGTATTTACCTTGCGAATCGAAATCAACACCATATATATTTCGTAATCATACTCAGGTAAACCGCATTTTTTTACTGTTTCTGTTATTTTTTCTTCGTTCAGACTCCCTCTTAATAACTGCCTCCAAAATTCATTCCGAAAGGTAGCTTTTCCTTCAACCCAGTAATTTCCATAAACCTGTTTCTGAAGTTCTCCTCTTTTTTTCTCAATTTTCTTTACTAATTTTCTCACATGGCTTTCCAGCAGAACAAAGTCCAAAGGCTTTACACAATATTCACTGACCCCCAGCGAAATAGCTTCTTTTGCATATTCAAACTCAGCGTGACATGTAATAATGATAACCTCTGTTTCTTTTTCCATTTCACGCATCCACCGTATCAGTTCTATTCCGTTTTCCCTTGGCATTTCCACATCACAGATCAGAACCTGGATTTCTCTTTCTCCAAATATTTTTTTCGCCTGTGCACTGTTGTACGCTTTAAATACTCCAACCTTTTCCTCAGACACTGTATCCCAGTGTACACATTCACAAATCGCTTTTACGCTATATCGTTCGTCATCAACTATTAGTATGTTCATGCTGTTCATCCTCATTTTCTTCCAAAGTTAGTGGGAATTTTAATTCTACTGTTGTCTGTGGAATATTAGCAATAGTAATTGCGAAATCATCGCCATATAGTTCTTTAAAACGATCAACCGAATTCTGAATTCCTATTTTTTTCTGATCGCTCTCAATTTTTTCTCCATTATTTAGTGAATTTATAACTGTCTCCGGAAATCCTGGGCCATTATCCATAATGCAGATATGCACCTTACCTTCTGCCGGAACGTAAAAGCCCTCTATTGTAATGATCAAGCCAACTTCTTCTCCCATTCCATGTTTAAATGTATTTTCAACGAATGTCATTATCGCCATGGTAGGAATTCTCGCCTGCACGATCTGAGGTTCCAAACTTAAATTGCAAATTACATCATCACAGAATCTTAGCTCTTGTAAGCGAATGTATTCCTGAATATGAATAAATTCTTCTTCTACAGAACAAATTAATTCTTTCTGACTAAACACATATCGCATATAATCAGCAAGATAGCGGCAGCACTTTTTTATCAATTCAAGATCACCAACACTTGCCATACTATATATGTTATTTATCACATTCAACATAAAGTGCGGCTTGATCTGCGCATTCTGAAGTTGAATCACTGCATCCTTTTTCTCTAGCTTTTCTTCGTATACTTCTATTTTCAAACTCTGGATACTTTTTGTCATAGAATTTAGGTTATCTCCTATTTCTTTTAGCTCTGCTACATATCCCTCAGTTTCATTTTCCTCGTTTAAATTTCCCTCTCCAATTTTACGGATTGAATTTACTATACTCTGCACTGGTTTTACCAGATATTTCTGCATGTTATGGATCAAAAGAAACAGCATACAGATACATCCCACGCTGAATGCCAGCAAAATCACAATCAAACCATCAAAGTTTTTCCATAAAGCCTTCTGCATTTTTATTACCAGGCTTTTTCCTGTCCAGTTCTTAAATTCATTTCCAATCATATCATTCGTAACAGATTCAGTATCTGTCAGATAGACATTTGCATACTCGTCTTGAATATTCAGTCTGGCACTCTCCATAATATCCTGTGTCCGGCACCAGGCTCCATAGCATCTGCCCTGGTCACAGACAACATAAATAAGATAATTCTGCTCCTGGATTTTTACTTCCTGCCATATGTAATTTGCCAACTGTTCCTGATTTTCCTCTTTTTTTATATAATCAATAACCTGTTCTTTTTCCTGAAATGTGGTTTTCCCATCTTTTCTTATACTGATCATATAATCATTTATTTTTGAATATACAAACAAACCTGAAACATATTTTTCCAGCTGCATTACATCATAAAGATTCTCTTCTACATTAATCTTTGAAAAATAATCATCTCCTTTTAAATAGCAGAATTTTTCTACAGTTGCAGTGCCCGAATATGTATTCATGTAGGTTGCTATACTATCCAACTCCCGATCCACATCTTTCATAAAAAGCTCCAGAGCTGATTGATATGTCATTGCCGTCATTTTATAGCTGCTTTGCAATGTATACAAATTACTCCATAAAAGTGTAATACTTCCAAGTATCGCTATGATCAGCAGATAGCTTTGAATTTTTCCTGCTAATGATTTTTTCATTGATTCCCCCACCTATCTCAAAAGGAGACGCTTACGCGTCTCCCATTTTCACTTTGCATTCTTTTTTATAGCATGCAATTCCGTATTTTATAATACTCCGCATGCCATCTTCTTTTAATCTGGCTTCGTATTTTTTATCCTCAATCTGCTGTAGTGCCTTCTGACATGCAGCTTCCAGATTGCCATCTTCCGCATACTTCATTTCCACCACGATTCCGATTCGGTTTCTTCTGGTCTCTATGAGAATATCGCTGTAGCCAATCCCAGACTCTGCATTGGATTTCACAATCCAGTCATCTTGAAAGCCAAGGATTCCAAGAAGAATTCCATGATAAAAGTTTTCTTTCTTTTCATTTGGAGCAGCGGTATCCCGAATGCTGATGGTATTCCACAAATAATCATTAAAAAGCTCTTCAATTAGTGCTCCATCCCCATCTGGAAATGCATTGCAGAATTTATCCAATGTTTTACGGTCACGTCCAGCCTGATAGCGAAACCATTCACGGATCTGCCGGATAAACAATTTTCTGATCTCGTAGTTTGGAATTACAAGATAATATTTGTCTCCATCAGCCATACCTCTCTGCGTCAGATAACCAGTTGTAAAAAGTACACTCCACAGATTTTCTATGGAATTGTCCAGTTCACCGTAGGTCAGCTCCTGGTTAATTTCCTTCAGGATACTTTCACCGGTGATCAAGCGCTCAATCTCATCTCTTGTTTTACCATTTGCCAGATCAATGAAGCGGCGAACAATGGCATTTCCACTGGTGTTAGACCAATAATCCTCCGGTCTTGCATTGGGATCGGCACGCAGATTATCGCAGTGGCTTAACACATCCCAGGGACAGTACACGTCCTGGTTTCCGAAACGGTAACCGTCATACCAGACCTTCATGGAATCAAAGTGGTCCATAAGACCGTAGTAATTCAGCATTTCTTTTACCTCGGAGTCTGTGAAGCCGAAATATTCCTCGAACTGAACGTTGGTAATCGACATTACTCTCAGGTTATTGAGACCGGTGAATATGCTCTCTTTAGAAACTCGAAGACAGCCTGTGAGTACAGCAAAATACAGGCTAGAGTTAGTTTTCAGAGCGTTTCCAAGAAAATTTCGAATAAAGGAAACCATTTCCTCGTAGTAACCATATTGGAAGGCTTTGTCCAGAGGGACATCGTATTCATCGATCAGAAGAATAACTTTTTTGCCGTAGTGTTTTTCTAACAAACTGGAAAGACCATTAATTGCTGTTACCAGATTTTCCATATCAGAAGCAATTGTAAAGCCATCTTTTGTTGTATTTATATATCCTTGATATATCTTTTTTTCCTCTTCTGTTAATTTAGGGCTCGTCTTGAGAAAATAGAACCTCATTGCTTCCATGCCAATTATATAGGCAAGTCCATACTTGGCAGATTTAAAATCCAGTCCTTCTACACCCTTCAGGCTAATGGAAATTACAGGGAACTGTCCCATGTATTTATCACACAATTCTTTTTCTTCTGAAATTTTCAGTCCTTGAAACAAGTTTTTATCACAGCCTATTTCAAAAAATGTCTTGAGCATGCTCATATTAAGACTTTTTCCAAAGCGGCGTGGACGGGTAAAAAGGTTTACCTCGCTCCAGTTTTTTAACAGTTCTGCTATCATTCCTGTCTTATCTACATAGTAAAAGTCTTCCTGGATCAGCTTTTCAAAATTGTCTACACCAATGGGAAGTTTTTTTCTGTATGCCATATTCTCGCCCCCTTTCAGAAGGTTTTTTATTTTAACATTCTCCAGACTTAATGGCAAGCCACCATGCTATTCTTCCAGGCGATCCGCACCACCAGCATTTCTCTGGGCATTCAGATCCCGCTCACTTTGTGCCCCAAGTTTCACGATACCATACGCACTTTTGTTATTGCTTCCCTCAGAATATACGTATTCTCCTGGTTTCATATCATAATTTGCACTCATACAGCTCTCCTCCAATGCTTTCGTTTATTGTTGCTTTTGCTTAAATATAGGAAAAATGTAATACAAATTACGGAATTTTTCATTTTTATATCGGCATAAAAAGTTATAAAAATAGCTCTGCTTTACTGATTTATAGCAGGTAAAGAGAGCGCTTCATTTCCTTATAGGTAAGGTACAACAACAGCATTTACGCTGTTCTTAAGATTCATTATTACAGATTTGTTTACTTTTTGCAAGTTTTTTATTGTGAGTTCTGAATAATAAAAAAAACGATAACCAACCGGCTACCGTTTCCGTTCTGTACCTTCAAAACTACA
>JAERMT010000419.1_pt1 | contig 24849 bp, 20 predicted proteins | sample 9267081 | NCBI WGS metagenome assembly JAERMT01 (sample SAMN17071939, study PRJNA684904) | human gut metagenome | isolation source: diarrhea sample from child under the age of five | host: Homo sapiens | place: South Africa: Mafikeng, Mafikeng Provincial Hospital | collected 2019-09
GAAAGTTCCTCCCTTGGAACTGAAAAGTTCCTCCCTTGGAACTAAAAAGTTCCAAAAGGGGAACTGCTTTTGGAACTCGTATATATAACGATTTCAGTACGATACGACTGGTGCGTACGACCGCTTCCGCTCGGAGGTGACCCACAGATAGAGACTGTTGACTTTTGCAACAGTCTCATAAAACAAAAACGCCACGTAGGAATTTGGATTTTCCTGCGTGGCGGTTATTTGGGGGTGTCTGCCTTATTTGCGAGAGTCTCGAAGGGGGCTATTCGTTGCTGAGCTGCTCGCGGAGGAGCTGCTGGCGGCTTTTGCTGCGGGTTACCATAAAGACCCCGAGCAGGATGAGGATAGCGGAGGCTACTTTGGTGAGTGTGAGTTGGTCTTGACCCATCATGACGGCCAGCATCGAGGCGATGACGGGGATGCCGTAGTTGTAGATACTGACGACGGTAGGCCGCAAACCTCGCTGTGCGAAGAGCAACAAGAGGTAGGCGACGAAGGTGGCACCCACGACGACGAAGGCTAGTTGCCCGTAGAAGGTGGCGTCGAAGCTGCTCCACTCGGTGCGCATCGCGTCAAGCAGACCCATCGGAGTGGAGATGTAGAGGGAGATGACAAAGAGCCACTTCATCAAGGTAACCGGGTGGTACTTCTGTATGAGTGTCTTGAAGGAGGTAAGATAGATGGCATAAGATACAGTTGCTGTGGCGCAGATTAGGTCGCCGAGCGTAGAGCCCGCAGTAGAGGAGCCGTTGGTGGAGACGAGGAGCAGGGCACCCGAGGCTCCGACGAGTACGCCGATTCCCTTGAGCCGTGTGATCGGCTCCTTGAGCACGACAGCAGCGAGGAGCATGGTGACGATGGGCCCTAGCGTGGCAACGAGCGACTGATTGACAGGTGAGGTCATCGACATGCCAATGGCAAAGAGCCCTTGGTTGAAGAAGATACCAGTCAGGGAGGCTAAGGTCATTTTACCCCAATCCTTGCGGTCGATGCGCTCTCGTGGCACCCAGATCGAAGCGATCCAGAAGAGTATCGTGGCACCTAGGAAGCGACAAAACATGTGCGTATATGGAGTGAGCCCCCCACCAAGTAGTGCCTTGGTGAAGGGCCCATTGATTCCAAAGATAATGGTGACGCAGAGCATCACGAGGTGTAGTCTCCAGCGAGAACTCATTACGATAGTATAGCGCGTGTTAGAAGATCAGCTTGCCACACTGGCTACAGTGCGTCGGCTCTTTGCCTAGGAGACGATTGCGTACGATGCTCTCGATGCGGTCCTGTAGTTCCTCTAGAGGCATGAGGTCGATGACATCTCTGACGAAAGCAACGCTCAGCATGACCCGCGCCTCGTGCTCGGGGATGCCTCGCTGCATCATGTAGAAGAGCGCCTGCTCGTCGAGGTGTCCCGTAGCCATACCGTGCGAACACTGGACGTCGTCGGCGTAAATCTCTAGCTGAGGCTTGCTGTACATACGAGCCTCGGGCGAGAGGAGCATATTGCGATTGCTCTGGTAAGCTTCGGTCTGCTGTGCCGACTGCGCCACGAAGATGCGCCCTGAGAAGGCTCCCGTGGATTGCTCCTCGAGGAGGTTCTTAAAGAGCTGCGTACTATGACACTTGGGCTTGATATGCTCGACACGTGTGAAGGTGTCTACATGCTGTGTGCCATTGGTCACAGCGACCCCGCCCAGTGTCTGCTCGGCATGCTCCCCGAGGAAGCGTGTCCGGAAGCTATTGCGCGTGACTCCATTATTGAGCGTATAGGCAGCGAGGGTCACTTGGCTCTCTGCTCCCTGGCGTAGGAAGTAGCCGCAGGTGCGGTGCGTCTGGTGGCTATTCTCCTCCATGTCGAAGAGCTTGAGCTGGGCACCGTCACCGACGTAGATCTCGGCCACTTGGTTGACGAGGAAGCTGGTCCTATCTATCGTATGGTCGCAGACAAGGACAGAGGCTTTGGCACGCTCCCCGATGATGATGAGCCAGCGACGAATGCAGAGGAGTGGCTCCTGAGCGTGGAGTAGCTGTACGAGTTGCACGGGTTGCTCGAGCTGCATGCCATCGGGTACGTAGAGGACAAAGGCGTCCTGCACGAAGAGCGTATTGAGCGCGATGGTGCCATCGGTGTCTACCTCGGCTATCTGCCCGTAGTAACGCTCCGCTAGGTCGGGGTACTCCTTGACAAACTCCTTGATGGAGCCAACGAAGACCCCCTCGGGAAGCTTGCGCTTTTGGTTGGCATAGTGGGTGTAGAGGTAGTTGCTGTTGAGAGCACTCGCCTTGATGGTGAGCTCATTGACCGATAGGTCACAGCTATACTGCGGGAGCTGCTTATGCCCTGCGGGAGCTAGGTCTAGCTCCTGAAGGTTGATCCCGTAGTCGGGAGCGTAGAGTGCCTCGACGTCTGTGCGCTGCCAGTCCTCCATGCCGAGCTGGGGTAGGGCGTACTCGCTCAGAGCCTCCTGGGCGGTAGCACGCTGCGCTTGTAGCACAGGCACACTGTGCTGCTCTATGTATGCCTGCTGAGACTGATAAAGGTCTAGATACTGCAGGTGTGCGGTGGGTGGTTGCTTACGTGGACTCATTGCTTCTCCTCTTTAGCTACCTCTTCCTTAATCCAGTCGTACCCCTCGTCCTCTAGTCTGAGGGCTAGCTCGGGTCCGCCAGATGTGACGATCCGTCCCTTGTACAGGATATGGACAAACTGCGGCTTGATGTAGTCCAGCAGTCGCTGATAGTGGGTGATGACGACGCAAGCGCTGTCAGGACGCTGGAGCGTGTTGACTCCGTGAGCGACGGCGCGCAGAGCGTCAATGTCTAGTCCGCTATCGGTCTCATCGAGTATCGAGAGACGTGGCTCGAGGACTGCCATCTGGAAGATCTCGTTGCGCTTCTTTTCGCCGCCAGAGAAGCCCTCGTTGACCGAACGCTTGAGGAGACGATCATCGAGACCGACTACTTCGCGCTTTTCTTTTAGCATCTTGAGGAACTCGCCGGCGGGCATTGGCTTTTCGCCCTGAGTCTTACGACGCTCGTTGAGTGCTGAGCGCATGAAGTTGACCATGCTCACGCCCGGTATCTCTACGGGGTACTGGAAGCTGAGGAAGAGTCCTGCGTGTGCTCGCTCTACTGCGTCCATAGCCAGCAAGTCCTGACCGAGATAAGTCACTTCGCCAGAGGTTACGGTAAAGGTGGGGTGCCCTACGAGGACGGACGAGAGGGTACTCTTGCCACTTCCGTTGGGCCCCATGATAGCGTGTGTCTCACCCTCACGGATGGTGAGGTTGATTCCTTTGAGTATTTCTTTGTCGCCTATGTTGGCGTGAAGATTCTTTATGTCGAGTATTACGTTGCTCATAGTAGTGTGTAATCTGTATCTATATAATGTGTAGCGGGGGGTGCTAGCCGACACTTCCCTCGAGGGTTACGGAGAGAAGCTTCTGCGCCTCAACGGCAAACTCCATCGGGAGCTTGCTCATCACCTCACGGGCGTAGCCGTTGACAATCAGGCCGACCGCCTCCTCGGTAGTGATGCCTCGCTGGTTGCAGTAGAAGAGCTGATCCTCATTAATCTTAGAGGTGGTCGCCTCATGCTCCACAACGGCAGAGTCATTGCGTATGTCTGCGTATGGATAGGTGTGCGCCCCGCAGTGGTCGCTCAGGAGAAGGCTGTCGCACTGTGAGTGGTTACGTGCATTCTCTGCAGAGGATGCGATGGAGACCAGTCCGCGGTAACTATTTTGGCTACTACCAGCGGAGATACCCTTGGAGACGATGGTGCTGCGGGTGTTGCGCCCGAGATGAATCATCTTCGTGCCGGTGTCCGCCTGCTGGTAGTTGTTGGTCACAGCGACTGAGTAAAACTCACCCACCGAGTCGTCACCTCGCAGGATGCAGCTAGGATACTTCCAGGTGATAGCTGAGCCCGTCTCAACTTGTGTCCAAGATATCTTGCTGCGGTCACCACGGCACAGACCACGCTTGGTGACGAAGTTGTAGATACCGCCTCGCCCGTCCTTGTCGCCTGGGTACCAGTTCTGGACGGTCGAGTACTTAACCTCGGCGTCGGTCTCAGCGATAATCTCGACGATGGCAGCGTGAAGCTGGTTCTCGTCACGCATCGGAGCCGTGCAACCCTCTAGGTAACTCACGTAAGCACCTTCGTCTGCCACGATGAGTGTACGCTCAAACTGACCCGTATTGGCAGCATTGATGCGAAAGTAGGTCGAGAGCTCCATCGGACAGCGCACGCCTTTAGGAATGTAGACAAAAGAGCCATCGCTAAAGACTGCCGAGTTCAGCGCTGCAAAGTAGTTGTCGTGTGAGGAGACCACCTTGCCGAGGTACTTGCGTACCAGGTCTGGGTGCTCACGCACCGCTTCGTTGAAAGAGCAGAAGATGATACCCAACTCCTTGAGTTTGGTGCGGAAGGTGGTCTTCACCGAGACGCTATCCATGACCGCATCGACCGCCATATTGCCCGAGAGCATAGCTCGCTCGTGGAGCGGTATGCCGAGCTTGTCAAAGGTCTTCTCTATCTCAGGGTCTATCTTGCCGTCTCCAGGAGCCTTGTGACGAGGAGCCGCATAGTATATAATGTCTTGATAGTCTATATCGGGGATTGAGAGGTGCGCCCAGTCGGGTCGCTCGAGAGTGAGCCAGTGATGGTAAGCCTTGAGACGAAACTCAAGGAGCCACTCGGGCTCTTCTTTCTTCTCCGAGATGAGACGTACCACCTCTTCGTTGAGACCCTTGGGGATGGTCTCCGTATGGACGTCGGTCACGAAGCCATACTTATAGTCCCCCTGGGTGATGTCGTCGAGGATATCCTCACCTGTCGGAGTCACCGCACGCGCCTCTGTGTCCGTAGGCGTGGGGATCGTTTGCTTAGGATTATATTCGCTATTCACTTGATTGTTGCTTTAATTGTTTATCCTGCCAAGAGGTCAGGTCGCCCAGTGCAGCCCAAGGTATCAGGCCACGGACTGGGTCGTATAGTCTAGACTTGTCCCGCTGATCTCGTCGAGGCTCAGCTGGCTCACCCTCTTTTCTTGTGATGTCGGGTAGCTGTTCCAGCACCCCTCGTGGCAGTATGAAGTCGGTTAGATTAAATATAAGGCTAAAGAATAATATGACGAAGGCTCCCGCAAAGAGAGCTCCCATAAGTTTATTGACAACTGAGAGCGACGAACGTTTGATTGCTCTTACCGTAGGACGAGCTAGGAAAGCGATACCCCAGCAAGAGAGCGAGAAAGTCGCTACATAGGCACCTACCACCGCCACTCCGTGGGGTAGTCCGAAGGTTTGGGATATCCAGAGTGCTACGGGGACTCCTATCCAGCGCACCAGTACATAGCCAACGGCAATCCCTAGCACGCCAATCAGTGCTGACACGACTCCCTGCTTGAATCCCTTGAATAGTGCCCAAGCTGTACAGCCCATGACCATATAGTCAATCCAATTGAGCGTATCACCTCCCATACTCCTTGCTTGCTACCTTTGTCGCTCTCCTAGTAATGTGATAAACTGCTCCAACGTCTCCCTTGTGTCACTGGGTGCGAAGCTCCTCAGTAGGTCAATTGCCTCCTGAAGGATGCTCTCGATTTGCGCTTCGGTGTAGTCGATGCCACCACGCTCTCGGGCTATACGGAGGAGGTATTCGATATCATCTGGTCCGATAGGTTGCCGTAGATGTGAAATCATCTCGTCACGCTCCGTCGGGGATGCTTGGCTCAGGACATAAAGTAGTGGTAGAGAGACCTTGCCCTCGATGAGGTCATGCCCCGTAGGTTTGCCTACGTCTCGTGCTTTGTCGTAGTCGAAGAGGTCATCCTGTAGCTGGAAAGCTCGCCCCATCAGTTGCCCCAGACGAGCACAGTGCTCCACCTCATCGTCGGTAGCGTTCACGCTCAGGGCACCTAGTCTAGCGCTAGCCTCAAAGAGTGCTCCCGTCTTACGATCCACTACCTCGTAGTAGTCTTCCTCACGATAGGTGTGAGCCTTAGAGAGTGAGAGTTGCATCAGTTCACCTATAGATAGACTGCGTCCAGCCTGTGCAACAACACGTAGCATCTCCGGATTGTGCTCCCGAGAGACTAACTCTAGGAAAGCGGTCGAGAGTACATAGTCACCCATCAGGACGGCCTGATGATTGCTGTAAAGGGCGTTGAGCGTAGGCTGTCCACGCCGTGTGTCGGACCAGTCGATGACGTCGTCGTGAATGAGCGAGGCGGTGTGGAGTAGCTCTATGACCAGTGCTGCCGAGAGCGTCTGTGCATTGGTTACCCCAGCGCATAGCTGAGCGCATAGACCTACGATGATGGGGCGGACGTGCTTACCCGAGGAGTGCTGCAGATGCTCCAAGGCGTGCGATAGTACAGGCGCATCACTCTGCAGTGACTGCTTGAAGTGCTCCTCGAACTCCTTGACAAAGCCTGCTATCGGCACCAACAGTTGCGCTCGCTCCTCTTGACTCATCATCGCTCTTATCCTCTCTATACCTCTAGGCTCTCCACCTCTTGGAGCCACATACTACTCACCGCATCGCTCGGCATGCGCCACTCCCCGCGAGAGGAGAGCGAGACACTCAGCACCTTCGGTCCGTCGGGCATCGCATTGCGCTTGAACTGCTGCGAGAAGAATCGCTTGAAGAAGACGCCCATCCAGTGCTTAATCTCCTGGGGCGTGTAAGCTCCCTCGAAAGCGACCTTAGCTAGATAGAAAATCTTCCTAGGCTCGAAGCCATCGAGTAGGAAGTGATATATGAAGAAGTCGTGTAGCTCGTACGGCCCTACGAGGCTCTGCGTCTGCTGCTCGCTACCCGCTTTCGTGTCCTTGATTGGGAGTAGCTCTGGGCTAATGGGTGTAGCGACGATGTCTTGTAGCGTCGTGGCTAGTGGTGTGTCGCCAGCTTTGTGCGTAGCATACCACCCGACGATGAGCTGTACGCTCGTCTTCGTGATACCACTATTGACGGCATACATAGACATATGGTCTCCGTTGAAGGTGCACCAACCTAAGGCAATCTCAGACAGGTCTCCCGTCCCGATGACGGGAGCGTGGTACATATTGGCTATATCCATCAATATCTTCGTCCGCTCACGTGCCTGCGCATTCTCAAAGGTCGCATCCTCTCGGTTGCCCTTATAGTCGATGGCTGAGAGATGCTGCTCGGTCGCCTCCTTGATATCTATCTCACGGATGGTCACACCCAGCTCGCGCATCATCGCATAGCCGTTGCGATAGGTGCGGTCTGAAGTGCCGAAGCCGGGCATCGTCACCGCAATAATCTGCTTGCGATCCAAGCCTAGGAGGTCAAAAGCCTCTGCCGTCACCAGGAGAGCTAGTGCCGAGTCTAGTCCGCCCGAGATACCGATTACCGCATGTTCCGTACGCATATGCTTGAGGCGCTGTATCAGCCCGCATACTTGTATCTGAAACATCTCGTGACAACGCTCCTCGGGGTTTGACCCCTCGGGCATAAATGGGTTGCGCTCGATAACCCTATCCATAGGCTGCGACTCCTCCTCGGAGCGTAGTGTAAAGGGGATGCTTACCAGTTCCTCCTCGTCGGTAAAGTGGTTCACCGCACTCTTGAAACTGCTATTGATTAGTCGCTCACCGTGAACTCGTGACACGTCGATGTCGCTCACGATCATCCGCTCTTTGTATTCGAAGCGGCGCATCTCCTTGACAATCTTGCCGACCTCGGCGATAAAGGCTTTGCCCGTATAGACTAGGTCTGTCGAGCTCTCGCCATAGCCACTGGAGGCATAGACGTATCCACAGATAGACTGCGAGGTAGCACCACTAATCAGCGAGCGGAGGTAGTCATGCTTGCCTGCATTCTCATTGCTCGCAGAGAGGTTGAAGATGATATGCGCTCCGTAGAGACTAAGCCGGGTACCAGGCGTAAAAGGCGTCCACATATCCTCGCAAATCTCGATACCGATGCCCACCTGTCCACATTTGAAGATGATATTTCGTCCGATAGGTACCGTGTGAGGACCCATCTGTACGGTCTTATATTGTAGCGAATCACTAGGGGAGAACCAGCGCTTCTCCTGAAACTCTCGGTAGTTTGGCAGATAAGTCTTAGGGATTGCTCCTAGGATTTTACCGTGCTGGAAGGCGACCGCTCCGTTGAAGAGCTTCTCCTCCACCTTGACCGGCATACCGACGATGACCATCACATCAGTCTCGGCCGTCTCCTCGACCAACTGGCAGAGCGCCTTCTGCGCTTGGTCCAAAAGAAAAGACTGGTGAAAGAGGTCGCCACACGTGTACCCCGTGATGGAGAGTTCGGGAGTCGTGAGTATTTCTACCCCTTGCTCCTCCGCTTGGAAGACCATCTCTCTGATGCGACTCGTATTGTAGTAGCAGTCAGCTACTCTGACGTAAGGCACTGCGGCCGCTACTTTGACATATCCGTAGTTCATAGCTTCGACTATAGTCTCTGATAAAGCATTACGCCACAAAGATACAAAATCATTACGTCTACTGACACCTCGCCAGACTTCATCACAGGGCTGACGCATATAATGAGTTCATCTATTCCTCGCTTGTCGCTATGTGTAGCTCCAGACAAAGCAATTATGATGAGACTGTTGACTTTTGCAACAGTCTCCTCATTGATATCCGTATGCCTCTAGGGAGCAGTACTGTAGCTCATCGGACGAGACGAAGTCACGCCCAGGAGTACGGTGGCTCCCAGGCGTGACTAAGACAAAGTAAACTTGATGCGGGTTGCTACCCCGTGCGGGTTACTCCTGCATCAGTGCTTCTATATCGACCTTTGGCTTGCTGCTGGTGCGCTGCCTAGCGTGGAAGGCTTTGTAGAGGGCGGGTACGACAATCAGCGTCAGCAACGTGGAGAGCGCCATACCGCCGATGATGACCCATGCCATACCGGTACGTAGCTCGGCACCCGAGCCACGTGAGAGCGCTACGGGGAGCATACCGATGATGGTCGATAGTGCCGTCATGAGGATCGGGCGGGTACGTAGCTTGACTGCCTGAATAAGTGCCTCGTCTACGGGCAAGCCTTCGCCACGAGCTTCGTTGGCAAAGTCCACCAGTAGGATTGCATTCTTGGCAACGAGACCGATTAGCATCACCATGCCGAGCATAGCGTAGATGCTCATCGCAGTATTGCTCATAGCCAAGGCTAGGAGCGCTCCCACGATAGATAGCGGGATGGCGATCATGACGACGAGCGGGTCTGTCCAGTTGTTGTACAGCAAGACGAGTGCTAGGTAGATAAAGAGTAGAGAGAGGAGGATGGCGGTGGTGAGGACGCTCATCGAGTCTGACATCTTCTTCATATCTCCAGCAGTCTGTATCTGTACGCCTTGGGGCATCTGCTCCTCGCTGAGCTGCCCCATAAACTGCTTGGCGATAGCGCCTGCTGGCACGCCGTAGGCTTGTGCGCGCAGAGTCACCGAGCTGTTGCGGTTGAAGCGCTCCAAGCGACTAGGCCCGATGCCGAGCGTGACATCGGCAAACTGCGACAACTGTATCAGGTCGCCTTGTGGATTGGCGACGGTGAGACTTGCCACATCTTCGATAGAGCGACGAGAGGCCTTGTCGGCACGTATATTTATCGCATACTCGTAGTCCCCCTGCGTGTAGCGAAGCTGGTCATTGCCCTGGAAGAGGGTCTGCATCATACCCCCCACGTTGTCTAGCGTTAGCCCTAGATTGGACATCTTATCACGATCCACCCGCACGAGAATCTCGGGGGTAGTGTTTTCGACCGAAAGGGTAGGCTGTATGACTCCAGGGACGGAGTTCAGAAGTGCCAAAGCCTTGTCCGCATAGCGAGCCACGGAGTCCTTGTCCGCCCCTGAGATGATGTACTCGACAGCCGCTTTGGAGACGGTGCCGGTCATGCTCACACTATAGACGTTGACACGCGCATCAACGAGGTAGTCGGTCAGAGGCTTGCGGATACGAGCCACGTAGGACTCGGTACCTTCGGGCGTCTTCCGGAGCTTGACATCTAGCTCAGCGAGGTAAGGGGTCCCTTTGCTGCTCTGGCTGTTGTCACTTGTTAGTCCGACCATGGTCACCACTTTCTCCACCTCGGGGCGCTGCATGAGCCACGTCTCAGCTTTGCGCACGAGCTGGTTAGACTCAGCCCGCAAAAGATTCAAGATATTTGTATCTTTCAGATAATCAATAGAATAAGGAAGTGTAAAGGATAAAAGGGTTACGAGTTGGAAACGAGCAAGTTTCTTACTCTTTCTTTATTCTGCATTACTTCAAAGAGCACTTAAATTGATAATGCAAAGATAATATTTTCTGATGAAAACAGTGTATTTTTAGAGAAATAAATTGTAGATACACCTTAAAATATTCACATCTAATTCTATTGGCACTTATTTATTCAAGTTTTAGTGTTGTTATTATGCTATCAAAAAGGCTCATAATCAATTATTTTACACTGTAAAGTGAGATAAAGAGAGAAAAATGAAACTTTTTCGGGAAAAATCATCAGAAAAATTTGGCGGATTGAAATAATTTGCATAACATTGCACTTATAAATATGAAACAAACGTTCTGTTTTTAATTTAGCAAGTATGAAATAATGGAAAAACAAATAGATAAAGAAAGCATAAGCAAAAGGGACATTATCCTTAATGAATCGTTCAGGCTGTTTCTGAAAAAAGGTTATGCAGCAGTATCATTTTCGGATTTAGTGGAAGCTACCGGCATTTCTCGTGGCAATATGTTTCATCACTTCAAGAATAAGGAGGATATATTCAATCATGCCGTTGATAGGTTTGTATTTGAATTCTTGACAAATGATGCTACAGACTTTCTTGAACTTACAAGCTCGACACCATTAAAGGACTTCATTGATAATCGTGTAGAAAACATCGGTCGCCGTATGAAATCATTTTTTATAATGACAAAAGGCACAGTCACTCCTGCCAATTTCATGTCATTTATCTTGTATCTGAAAGACAACTATCCGGATTGGAAAGAGAAGTTTCAAGAATACGAGAAAAGAAAGAGCCTTGAGTGGAAAGAGGTGATAGAGCTTGCCAAACAGAAAGGAGAGATTACTCAAACTGTGGAAACAGAAAAGATTATATCTTCCATTAGAAATATATATCTTGGATTGTCATACAGAAGTGCATTGAGCAGCCAACTTTCTATTTCCGAATTGAAAGAGCAAATATACACAATATACTATTTAATAACCAAATAATATTCCTATGGAAAAAGCAGCATATATCAATAGCGTATCGGAATATCTTCCTAATTCTCCCATCGCCAATGAGGATATGGAAGACTATATCGGAAAAATTGGTGGAAATCCGTCAAGGGTTCGCTCCATTGTCCTTAGACAAAATGGTATCAAAACGAGATATTACGGGTTGGACAAAAACCAAAACCTAACACACTCGAATGCAGAATTGGCAAAAGAAGCCGTATGTAGGCTGTTTGAAAATGGAAGTATTCCTGACGACTTGACCCTTTTGGCTTGTGGGACAAGCACACCCGATCAATTGCTTCCTTCCCATGCATCTATGGTTCATGGAGAATTAGCCAACTATCCTATGGAAATATTTTCCTCTGCAGGTGTATGCCTTACCTCATTGCAGGCATTGAAAATATGCTATAGCAATATTCTTGCAGGACTGCATCAAAAAGCTGTATGCGTGGCATCAGAATTAACTTCACCTGCATTGGTATCCAAATTTTATGACCCTGAGTATGAAGCTACACATGACAATCCTGACAAAGACCCTTATATGGCTTTTGAGAAGGATTTTATGCGATTTATGCTTTCTGATGGTGCAGGAGCGGTATTGGTGCAAGATCATCCCGAAGGAATATGTCCTCTCAAAATCGAATGGGTTGATATGACTTCTTATGCCAACGAACTACCGACCTGTATGTTTATGGCATCAGAGTTACAAGAAAACGGACGACTCAAAAGTTGGAAAGAGTTCTCTCCTGATGAGATTAAGGAGCGTGCCGTACTTGTGGGTAAACAGGACATACGGCAATTAAAGAAGCACATTATTAAGTATTGGGTAGACCATATCGAAACCGTACTTGCCAAACATCATGTAAAAGCAGAAGAGATAGACTATGTCATACCTCATGTATCATCAATGTTTTTCTATGAGAAATTAAATGATGAAATAGCTGCTCGTAATATTGCTCTGACAAAAGAGAAATGGTTTACAAATCTGACTTCTGTCGGCAACATCGGTTCAGCAGCCATTTATGTAGGATTGGAAGAACTCATAAGGACAAAGGGTATAAAGCAAGGAGATAAAATTCTTCTCCTTGTGCCGGAGAGTGGAAGATTCTCGTATGGAACAGTGCTTCTATCTGCATGATAGTTAGCTTCTGTATTTATGAAGTCCCTTGCAAGGAGTTTGTAAAAAACAAAAGAGAACGGAATAAGAATTAAAGAATAACTTGCATTTAGAAAAAATAAAAAACACAAGCTATTAGCTTGGAAGTTGCAGTTATCTGCAATGCAGTAATTCCTGCCGAATAACTCGGGAAACTGTATGAAATAAAGGACGCGGATTCGAAAAGCGACATGAGTAGAAAAACCATAAATTATATAAATATGGATACAATTAATAGTAGAAAAATAACGTTAGATGCAGATTTGTTATTAGATGCAGAAATGCAAATACTTGAGGGCGGAGTCGCCTCTGAAAGTTGTGCTGCAGACCACAGTGAGAATTCTACAATACAAGCCCCATGGGGTGGTTGTAGTTCATGCAACAAAACTCAAAGTTGCCAAACACACACTTAATTATAACATATGTCACTGCATCGAATTTCACTTTTGGTGCAGTGGCACTAAAACTTAGAATAAGTATGAAACTAATTTTGAACCCAGAATATATGTTGAAACCCGAAAAGGGTAAAGCTTTACTTTTAACTACAGATCCTTTTCGGGCAAAAAATAATGAGAAATTAGAATCGGTAATACATCCTATCCATGCGATGATATTGTCATTCTTTGACGGAAAGGAGATAGACTTATGCATAGATAATGCCGCTCAATATTTAAATGTTGATAAGGGTAAGATTTCCAACTTTGTATCAAAGTTAATAAATAATGAGCAACCTGTAATTGTTTCTCTTGGAAAGAAGTATATATATTTCCCTCAATACACTCTTGTTGAGGTTGAAAATACTACTTCTGAGAATATTCGGTTGTATAATCCAAATAATTTCAAGTATGATTTTTTAGACTTGAAAATGGGAAGGCATTCTATGATAACTGATGTTACCCTTATGCTTACAACTCGATGCAAAACAGATTGTGTGTATTGCTATGCAACAAAACAACATTGTAATAAAGAACTCCCTCTTTCTAGAATAATGTCACTTATAGATGAAGCATATAACTTAAAAATGAGAGGTTTTGATATCATTGGAGGAGATGTGTTTGCCCATTCACATTGGAAGGAAATCCTTGCTAAACTATATTCAAAAAAATTCAACCCCTTCGTCTCAACAAAAGTACCTTTGAATGAAGAAGATGTGATTTTTTTAGCTTCGATAGGAGTCAGAGATATACAAATATCTTTAGATACATTAGTCCCGTCAAATCTAGACAAAATTGTACACTCTACGAGTAAATACCATGAAAATATAATAAAGACCTTAGACTATTTAGATAAATACAATATCAAGACAGTCATACATACCATTATTTGTAGAGATAATAACTCCATAGAAGATATTAAAAGCTTGGAAAAAGAATTGTTCAAGCATCCGAATATCAATTTATGGCGTATAGATCCTGCTACATATTCTATGCCAAAAGGAGTAAAGTCTTTTGAAAATTATAAGGTCACTAAACACAATTTATTAGAGATATATGATTATATAAAATCTCAATCATATCCTATAAGAGTTCTTGCAAATAGCTTGTATAATAACGTAAATAAAAGTCAGAAGAAAAAGAATAATGATTTTATAGAAAATAGGGTTCTTTGTACTGCAAATTATTCTCACTTATTTATTTTGCCTGATGGGAAAGTTACTATATGTGAGCAACTTTATTGGAACTCTAAATTTATTGTTGGAGATATATTAGAATCTTCTCTTGCTGAGATTTGGACTTCAGATAAAGCTAAGTATTTATACAACCTACCTCAAAAAGATATAAGTGATGAAAGCTCTTGTAAGACTTGTAAAGTATACACAATTTGTCGGCAACAGTCAGGTGGAGTATGTTGGAAAGAAGTAATTGCGGCATATGGAACAGACAAATGGGACTATCCAGACCCTAGTTGTCCTCATGCTCCAAATATCTACAATGATATTTATTTGTAATTTTATGTTTCGAATGAGAAGTTCTCGTGTTTTCAAAAACATCTTCTCTATATTAAGTAGGGAGATGAAGCTTGTAAGCTTATTAGTTCTTGTTTTGTTGTCTATACAGAGTTCTTATGGACAGCAGGTTTCGGGAGTAGTACAGCATGACAACAATGCGATAGAGTATTGTAATGTGATGGTTAAAAATGTGGAAGATTCTGCATTTGTTTCCGGAACAGTAACAGACCAATTGGGAACCTTCGTGATTGACAAGATAGGTGTTGGAAACTACTTCTTGGAAGTTTCATGTATAGGCTATGAAAAACAGAGAATCCCCTTTACAGTTACTTCCAATCAGAATATCCACTTGCGAGTAGAGCTTCTACGCAATGAAACTTTCTTGGACGAAGTTACAGTTACGGCTTCTCATAAAATTTGGAAGAGAACGAATAATTCATTAGCGATGAAAGTCGAGGGGACTCCGCTTGCCGATATGATTTCCGCTATTGATGTTTTAGCATATATGCCGGGAGTTATGGCTGATAATTCCGGCATAAAACTAATTGGCAAAGACAATCTGCTTATTTTGATAGATAATCGTGTAGTATCTTCATTTTCAGAGGTAGAAAACCTAAGTGTAAACTCTATTAAAACAGTCGCTCTCGAGAAAAATACAGGCGTGCGGTATAACAGCAAGTATAAATCAGTCTTGCGAATTACCACAAAGGAGCGCAGTGGTAATTCTGTGGAAATAAGTCAGAGGACGAAAGTAGGTAGGAAAATTTCCAATACAGAAAACGCCAACTTTTATCTCGCATCAAATAAAATAACACTTAATGGCGGAGTTATCACGAATTTCCGTAACGATTTGAATTACTACACTGTGGAAACACAAAATGTAGAGAATAATGTCCACTACATTAGTCGGCAGTCGATACAAAACAAACGAAAAGGCTTCGATGCTTCGCTCGGACTTAAATATGAGTTCAGCAACAATCACTACTTACAGCTATATGATGATTTCTATTACACGGGAAACAAGCCAATTAACAAAAGTACCACAGAGTATATTGAACCCGGTTTGCACGAACAGATATTCACAGAGATTGCACCAAATTACAATGAAAAGAATAATCGGTTGAACCTCTTCTATAATCTGCCGATATTGAAAGATAGTCATTTAGAATTAAATCTTGACTACATATATCAATCTTCTGATGACAACCAAGCAATCAAGAACTCCAACAAACAAAAGACAAATGAGTTTTGCATAACTTATAAAGGACGTTATAACGTTTATCTGGCTCAGCTAAACTATGTGGGCACATTTTGGCGTTCATTCGACGGAAATCTGGGCTTGGACTATATGAACTTGACGAACAATACCTTTTCCTATAATAACGCGGAAAAGGCGAATGCGATAAATAACGAGGGAGAACATAAAGAACAACAGATTGCATATTACATCAACCTGAAAAAGCAGTTAAATAAATTTGGTCTTCAAGCAGGTATCAGATACGAAACGGTTAGGCTGAAATATAAAGATACGAAAGAATATGCCGGACAAACAAAACGGATTAACAGTCTGTTCCCGTTTATGTCTTTGGAGGTAAATTTGTCTTCCAAATGGAACCTCTCCCTGACGTACGACAGAAAGATGAACCTTCCTTCTTATCAACAATTAAATCCCATCATAACCTATTACGACAAGTATAGTTATAGAATAGGAAATCCGAATTTGGAACCGGTTTACTTTAACAATTTCTCATTAAGTGCATTGTACGACAATATCTTGAACCTTTATGCGGAATACTCATTCATAAGGAACCAAATACAGGAAGTACCGATGACTGATGCTGCCAACCGACAAGTGATTAAAGTAATTCCTGTCAATATAGCGAAGAACCATCAAATAAGCATCGGAGCAAACCTGACGAAACGATTTGGAAAGCATCAGATAGGTTTCCACAGTGCACTGTTAGCGCAAAAAAATCAATTAGACAATTTACAGGTTGAAAAACATCGTTTTTTTACCTTTGTCTATGTGTCGGTTAATTATAACTATCGCTTACGGGATAATATAAACTATTACGTGAGAATGAATTATACCGGAAAGACAGAAGATACCGTCTTTAAACAATATCCGGCATTCAGCACCAGCACTGGCATTACTTTCAGTTTCTTTGATAAGAGAATGCAACTGAATATTGCTTGCAACGACCTTTTTCGTACCGAAAACTCCGATTGGGAAGTCAAGTATTTAAACATTAACAACTTACAAAGAAACAACGCAGACTCGCGATATTTTTCTATTTACCTTAAATACAATGTCAACAAGACTTCTCGCAAGAATAAAGTAAAGAGTTTGGATAATATACTGAATAGGCTGTAGTGCAACATTAACTTTGCTTTTAACTCTATTGTATGATTTTTTATAGTTTTGCAAAACAATGTGATGCAATGGATTGTGGTCCCTCTTGTTTGGTAATGATTGCCAAGCACTATGGAACACACCCCAATATTGAAGCTATACGAAAGACTTGCGATCTCGGTAAGGGAGGTGTTTCTCTCCTCGGGATTAGTAAGGCGGCAGAGGAGATTGGCTTTAAAACTATCGGTGGTCGATTGAGTTTTGACACGCTTACGTCAGAAGTACCCTTACCTTGCATCATTCATTGGAACCAGAACCACTTTGTGGTTGTTTATAAGATAAAGAAACGCAGAGGTAATCAATATGAAGTTTATGTGGCAGATCCTGGAAAAGGACTTATAACCTATACCAAAGAGGAGTTCTGCGAGCATTGGGTGAGTACTAAGACCAACGGCGAGGAGAAAGGTATTGCCCTTCTTCTCGAACCGACAGAAAAGTTCTATGTACAAAATGATACTGAAACTATTCCGACTCAGAACCGCGTAAAATTTCTTTGGAAATACCTCAGGAAGTACAGACGCTTCTTCATTCAATTGATACTTGGCTTGCTGCTCGGCTCGCTCCTGCAGCTTATCTTTCCTTTCTTGACACAAGCTATAGTAGATACGGGTATCGGAGGAAAGGACATCGGCTTTGTGTGGTTAGTGCTGTTGGCGGAGACGATGCTCCTCTTCAGCCGTACTGCCATCGACTTTATCCGCTCCAAAATACTCCTGCACATCTCCACACGTATTAATATCTCGCTCATATCGGATTTCTTCATCAAATTGATGAAACTACCGATGAAGTTCTTCGACACCAAACTGATGGGCGACCTCTTGCAACGCATTGAAGATCATCGACGTGTGGAGCAGTTCCTTACTTCAAGCAGTCTGAGCCTGCTCTTCTCTTTCTTCACATTCCTTGTCTTCGGTGTCGTCCTTGCAGTCTATAATCTCGGCATCTTTTTTGTCTTCCTCCTGGGGACATCGCTTTACGCAGGCTGGATTATCCTCTTTCTAAAAAAACGCAGACAGCTGGACTATAAGTATTTCGAGCAGGCTGGTCGTAACCGCAACGTCACCTACCAACTCATAGGCGGTATGCAGGAAATCAAACTGCAGGGGTGCGAACAGCGCAAACGGTGGGAATGGGAGGACGTGCAAGCCGACTTGTTCAAGGTCAATCTGCAATCGCTCAATCTTCAGCAAGTACAACAAGCCGGAAGCATTACCATCAACGAGGTAAAAAACATACTTATCACGGTACTTGCTGCCACTGCCGTGATACATGGCAGTATGACACTTGGTATGATGCTGGCAGTACAGTACATCATCGGGCAACTCAACAGTCCCGTAGAACAACTCATCCAGTTTATCTACTCTTGGCAGGACGTGAGCATCAGCCTTGACCGCATGAACGAAATACATACCGAGACCAATGAGGAGAATGCCGAACGGACACATACCGACTATACGGACGAAACAGCCGAGGGACATTCCCTCACGATAAAAGACCTATCCTTTAAATACGACATCTACAGTCCGAAAGATATTCTCTCCGACATCAATCTCTCTATTCCCAACGGCAAGGTAACGGCAATCGTGGGAGCGAGTGGAAGCGGAAAGACCACGCTCGTAAAACTCCTTTTGGGTTTCTATGAGCCACAGAATGGAAACATCGAGATAGGCAATGCCAATCTGAATGAATACAATCTCGGTTGGTGGCGCAGTCAATGCGGTGCGGTGATGCAGGAGGGGTATCTCTTTTCCGATACTATTGCGAGGAACATTGCCATATCTGACGATGAGCCAGACATCGAACGTATCCGTCATGCTGCCCGTGTGGCAAACATCGCTGACTACATCGAAGCCCTGCCTTTAGCTTACAACACGATGATAGGACAGGACGGACAGGGCATTAGTCAGGGACAACGACAACGCATTTTGATAGCAAGGGTAGTTTATAAGAATCCAATGTTTGTCTTTCTAGATGAAGCGACCAATGCACTCGATGCCAACAATGAACGAGCCATTACAGAAAACCTCTCGGAGTTCTACAAGGGAAAAACTGTTGTAGTAGTGGCACACCGCCTTTCCACTGTTCGCGATGCCGACCAAATTGTAGTTTTGGATGAAGGTAAAATTGTAGAGGTAGGTACACACGAGGAACTGACTACTAAACGTGGTAAATATTTTGCCTTAGTAAAGAATCAATTAGAACTTGGCAACTAATATGAAAGAAGAAAAGAAACCAGAACGGAACTTTGAACTGCGTAGCGAAAAAGTTCGTAGTATCGTGGGGCAGATACCCTCCTCGCTTATCCGTTATGGCATTACCGCCATCGGAATGGTGTTGCTCTGCCTTTTTGCTGTAGCCTATTTCCTGCCCTATAAACAAGTATATTCGGGTACGGCTACCATACACAAAACGGCTACCACACCAGTAGACAGCACAAATATAACCATCTTGCTTAAGTTTGAAAACAAGCGTCCTGACAAGATGAAGGGACAAATAATTTGTCTGCAATCTCCCTATGGAACGTTTGCAGGACAGATACGAGACCTGTCTCCCGTCCGTGACACATTGGAGCGCCAGGAAGCACTATGCCGTTTCAAGTCAGCCGACATAAAAACTGTAGAAAACCAAACGGTGGATTTCGAGATAACTCGAACATCGGGCAATCTGCTGCAAAAAATGCTTGGGGACATCTAATTCCATCGAACATTCCTTATCTCTCTCGATAGTCAATGGTTAAACTCACTGCTTTTTCTTGCAAGGCAGTGAGTTCTTTTGTCAAACCGATAAGCTCCCACAACAATGCCTGTATGCTTTTCTCTGCCGTATAAAGGCGCATCAGTCGTACCACCTGATTGTAGTTCACTCCAATTTTATGTACTTGGGCTGTGAGTTCAGAGAGCTTGCGATAATACTCCACGGCGGACTTATCCACCGTTATCACCTTGAAATGCTCCCCCAATAATCTTGCACGCACGAACTCTGACTTGGACATTGAGCCTGATTTGTGATAGAGGTCTATCACTCGTATTTGGTCTTTCGGGTCTGGTAAACGGACGTGCCAATCGTCCCACTTGTCGGGCATATCACCATACTTTTTCGCTACTCTTTTCCTTGATTTATCGCTTGCCATATTCTCTTGTTTTTATTTCTCTAATCACGACTTCGGAGTGATTTTATTCCCCATTTGGGGCAAGGGTCTTTGTGGGACAAACGGCAGTTTGTGTCACAAAGACACACCTTGCCAGTATAAAGAAAGAGATAGTTTGTTATGTTCCATAAAGTAACCTTTCTGGGGTGCGAGAGTTCAAAGTTCAAGAAGTAAGTCAAGAGATAAGTTTAGACTAATCTCTTGACTTACTGACTTTATGAGCTGACATATTTTTGACTAAAGTTAATTTTACCTTAGGTCGAAACTAATTTCTTGACCAAAGTCACAATTGACCATTTGACTTAAGTCGCGACTGATTTCTTAACTTAACTCATAACTTACCTGTTTGCGGTATTGGATTATAATGCCTTTCAAGCATTGTCTGTATGTCGCTCTGCTTGTATAGTATCTTCCCTCCGATTTTGTAGAAAGGAAGCGTTCCTAAGTTTCTGTACTCTTGGAGCGTGCGTGTGCTGAGCCGTAATTGGCTGCAAACCTCCTCGCCTGTTAGGTAAACCTCTCCGCCTAACATTGGACGGGCTGTAGAACAATAACGCTTCAGTTTCTTCAATATTCCCTCCATCAACTGTGCAAACATCTGCATTTGAGGGTCTTGCTGTGTAATGATTTCTTTCTCTTCCATAGTTCATTCTGTGTTTGATTTCATTAATTGTTTGCATTCAGTAACTCTGCGATGTCGCTCTCCTTATAATAGCATTTATGCCCATGATGGAGAAGGGGATTTTACCCGTATCGCGATAGGATTGCAGGGTGCGTTTGCTGATGCCGAGCCTGCGGCATACGGCTTCATTGTCGAGCCATTCGTCCGTTTCGGGCGGATTGCCGATAAGCTGTTCAATACTGTGGATAAAGTCTGCAAATTCGGAGCAGTGCCGCTCCCACGCTTTGCGGTCGATGATAATGAGTTTCATTGCCTTGATTTTGTTTTGATTACTTTATTGTTACTCGGCAAACAAACTGTTATGCAGTCCATTGCCGTACTTATCGAGTGCAAAAGTAAACCCTCGGAAGCACCGCTGCAAGAAATGAGGATAAGCAGGGAAATAGAGAGAAAACAAGAGAAAAGACCAAAGGAGATCCATTTGTGTTATTGCGGTAATGAGATGAGGTGCCGGCTCTTTCCTTTTATTATTTTGTTGTTTTATCGATAATTCGATAGTTCGACAAATCGAGATGTCGAAGTGTCGATAGATAGTTTTATCGATAGATTATTTTGACGATATATAGTTTTGACGATATATAGTTTTGACAACAGATAGTCATGACAACAGATAGTCATGACAATAAATTGTACAAACAACAGATAGTCCGTATTATCGTCAGTCCTATCTATTGTTGGCTGTTACGCCTTGCGTCCAAAGAGCCTGAGTATGCCGTATTCTTGTCGTGCCTATACTCTCTTACGGCAGCCCTGCCATGCAAGGTTGGGAGAGATGAATACGACCGCACGAATATTGAAAATGGCAATACCAACTTGAAAAGAAAAATCCTGCGGTGGAGATTCTTCTCTCCATCCGCAGGACTTGACCTTGTCAGGGCAGATTGGCTGCCGTTGTACCTTTGCACGATAAGAAACGGCATCAGGGACTTTGCGTGTGCTTTTGCTTACAACGCCTTTGGGCTTACCCTCCGTCTGACCGATTATTGGCAGATGATTGCTCTTGGTGAGCAGCACTATTGTGCCTGTGAGTTCGGTGTAAAGACGGTCGTATTGCTCGTCAGAAGCAAATGTGTCCGTCAAACCGAACTTGTCGAATGTGGCTTGAATAGCCTTGTTCGACAACAGTATAGGTACGAGTTTCTCTGGGAGCGGTGCAGGCAGTTCCCTTTCAAACTCGTTTTCCAATACAGATACAAGCGTGTCATACTTGGAAAAATGCAAGCCATAATACAAAACCTCGCTTGCCATGCTTTCCGCTTCGGAGTGAGTGAAACCTTGTGCCACGGCATCGCAGTAAGCTGTGAGAGCCATATCTGCCCGTGCAGTGATAAATTCCTTGTCTTTCAATCTCTCAGGGTGATGCTCACTCATGTAACTTCTTAATTTCAATCGAAAGTAAGAAAGTTCCAGCTTGTTGTTCTCTTTCATAATCGTTTGGTTTTCAATCGTGAATAATATATGTTTGGCAATTCCTTCCTTTTATGCTTGTTGCCGTGGCACTTTCTGCCGTGCTATCGACTCACAATATTCTTCAAAAGCTGAATGCTCTCTGTCAGTGAGTGCAGTCATATCCTCCTGTATCTTATGGTCGGTTATCTTTCCGTAGATTTGTGTCGTACCGATATTGCTGTGCCCGAGCATCTTGCTGAGCGTTTCCATCGAAATACCATTGGAAAGACAAATCGTGGTCGAGAATGTGTGGCGAGCCATGTGAAAGGTCAAGCCCTTATCTATCCGGCATATCTGCCCGATGTTCACACATGCAAAGGATGCTTTCCTTATTGTGAGATTGGGGAATATCAAGTCGTCCGATTTCTTGTCCTTGATATAGAGCGAAAGGATTTGCCTTGCAATAGGCAGAAGCGGAATGATAGCTTCCACGTCCGTTTTCTGCCTTTTGATGCGGATTTCCTCTGTGCCGTCAGCATTGCGGATGACATGCTTCGGTTTGAGCCGTTGCATATCCACACGAGCCAGACCAGTAAAGGCGCAGAAAATGAAGAGTTGCCTTGCTCGCTCGAACTGCTTGTCAATTATGGGTGTTTGCAGGACCCTCTGCAGCTCCTCCGTAGTGAGATAACGCCTTGTGCGGTGTGGCAGTTCTGCTTTGTAGTCTGCAAACGGATCGATGCGGATATACTTCTTCTGCTGGCCGATGCCGATGAGTTTCCTAAGGAAGATGACCGCTACCTGAATAGTGGCAAGAGAAAGATTGCGCTCTGATTTAAGGTAGAAGTCCAGCCCCTCGATAAAACCATAGTCCAACAGAGAGTAGCGGATATCCTCCAGCCCTAAGCGTTCACGCAGATAAGCCTCTATGAGTTGTGTGGCATAGATGTAGTTGGCAAAGGTCGGCTTGGCAACCGTTATTCCCACACAAGGACGCTTTTCCTCAATAAATAGTCGGGCTTCCTCCAAAAGAAAGCCTTTGGGATTGTCCTCTTCCATGAGTTCACGTTTCAACAACTCGGCAGTGATATAGCCACGTTGCCAAACTAATTCTTGGTATTTGCCTTTGGCTTGTTCCTCTTTGGTTTGCAAGTAGCGGTTGATTTCCTTTGTCTCTTCGCCTATACCCTTGCATCGTCCCTTACGACTGTCCCAAAGCTCGGGAGCGATTTCCTTTCTCGTGCTGTATTGCACTTGCTCTCCGTCTATGGTGATGCGTCCCATAATCGGGCATTTGCCGTTCTTTTTTTCTTTTGAGCGATTGATATAAAAGAGTGTCTTGAATGTACTTCGAGCCATAATGTCAAAGTTTTAAGGTGAATGTATCTTGTATTCGCTGCTGTATCGCTTGCATATCCCGATGGATTCTTTCGGAGGAAACCGCTGCATATACCTGTGTTGTTCTCAGGTTGGTGTGTCCGAGCATACGGCTCACCGTTTCGATAGGAACGCCTGCCGAGAGCGTGATAAGCGAAGCAAAGGTATGGCGAGCCATGTGGAAGGTCAGCGGAGTCTCCATGCCGATGTTTCTCTGTATGTAGTGCATACCATTGAGGACAATGTCGGTGGTCGGCACGTCAAAGACAAAGCCTGCCCTTATCCCTCTATAACGATTCATGATAGTCAGCGCAGGGGGAAGCACCTGTACCCGATACGGGGTCTTGGTCTTTATGCGTCTGCCCTTGATGCAGAGTTTGCCTTCTTCAGTGACGATATTCTCCTCCCGAAGATTGCGGACATCTGAGATTGCCAGACCTGTGAAGCAGGAAAAGACAAAGAGATCACGGACAATGCGGTAGTTCTCCCATTCAATCTCCAAGTCGATGATGTGCTCAAGTTCTTCCTTCGTAATGCTTCTCGGTTCGCCCTTTGGTCGCTCGTAACTGTAGCCCAAGAATGGATAGAAGTTCAGCACACCTTTCTTCACCGCCATACGGACAATGGTCTGCAAAGTAGACACGGTACTCGATATGCTGCTGCGTTTCAGTCTGCGGTCGATGGTGAGATAGTACTCAAAGCCCTCGATAAAGGCTTTGTCCAACTGTGAAAGGGGAATATCGCTTACTTTATGTTTTTTTTGCACATACTCACGGAGCAAGGAGAGCTGGTAGGTACGGAGTTTGAACGTCTTTAAGGCTCGGTCGATGCCTATACGCTCCTTAGTCTGTGTAAGATACTCCTCGAAACTCTCCAAGAGCAAGGCTTGACAGTGGATTTGCCCCTGATAGGCATCCCTCACGTCTGTGGCTGTGAAAGTTTCTTCCCTTTCACAGAGTTCGTGAAAGCGTGTGTGGATAAGTGCGGTGCATTCACCAAGTTTCTGATTGACGGACACAGCCATGCTGCTCTTGCCGATAAGCCTTTGCTTACGACTGTCCCAAAGAGCAAGCGGAGTTTTGCATTTGGTGGAGAAGCCCGAATGGGTTCTGCCTACGGAGATGCGCCCGATAACAGGCACAAGTCCTTTCTTGTCGGTTCGTTTCGCCTGAACGAAGAACGATACTTTGAGTTTGTTTTCTTTCATTTTTCTGTCGTTTTTTCTAAATTTCCTTTGCTTGCAAAGGTACAGATGAACAAGTATTCCTGAGCGATGCAGAAAAATGAAAGATGAAGAATAAAAACCTATGATACAGTTGTTTACCTTCAATTCGTAACCCCTTTTTGCTTTTTCCTTGATGGGTTACGATTTGGTAACGGAACTCCTGCCGTTTGATGCTTCCTTTCGCCTAACTCGATAATGGCATAAAAATGCTAAATGATGATATTTCAAATAGTTACATTCCTTGCTTTTCCCTCTGTTTCCCTTGATTCTTAACAACTGATTATGCC
>JAERMT010000423.1_pt1 | contig 24609 bp, 15 predicted proteins | sample 9267081 | NCBI WGS metagenome assembly JAERMT01 (sample SAMN17071939, study PRJNA684904) | human gut metagenome | isolation source: diarrhea sample from child under the age of five | host: Homo sapiens | place: South Africa: Mafikeng, Mafikeng Provincial Hospital | collected 2019-09
TTACACCAGCACCACCCCTCTGGCAGTTCATAGGGATAATGGGGCTTATCACAAGTAAATTCATTGGCGAAGTTACAAAGGATATGACTACAAGTCACACCCCTACCCAATAAGGCGATATTTACGGCAAAACTTTATATTTTTCTGACGGTTCATCCCTTTTCAGCTTGCTGTTTCTGTTGGCATCCTCCCGAGCGAGATTATTCGCATGGGGTATTAGGCTACCTCTCTTCCCTTTATTCGTACAAATGGGCAAGCCCAGCATGGTTTTACAATCGGTAATTTGCATGAAATAGAGCGTAAAATGGCCAAAAAAGGCTTGTCGAGGCTGAAATCAAGTGATAAATGCAGTGTTGTTCGTCTATTTGTGTTTGTAATAATCGACATTTTGATTGACAATGATGACAATTCTGCAAAAGTTAAGGTAGCCAATATGTTTATTGGTTGAAATGTACACATTTATATCCCATTAATATTGACAATACACTATATTTTAGAATATCGCTTTTGTCTGTATTCGCCAACAATACTTATTGCCGTATCTCGTTGAAACACGCAATAATTGTTCTACAAACAAAGCCGTAATATAAACACTATAAGGGTGAAACAATTATTCAAGACCATCATATTATAGATGATGGTCAGTGATTATTCGTTAGACTATCAACAGACCTCCATAAATCGAAGTTCCATCCAATAAAGATTGGCAATACAGATGGCAGAAACGGGCCTTGCACATCGGCATTACCTGTTTCTGCCATCATAGAACTTGAATTTATCCTTAGATATATGCCCCTGTAATAAAGTCAAGTCGCTGCTCAATAGTAAAAATTGGGCTTAAACGAATAAACCTTGTTCTCATTCACAATCATTCGTTTGTTCTGTAAGAACGTTTTCAGAGCGACAGCCTTGTTGTAGTTGAGTTTGCACCCTGCTTGTTCATATGCCTTTTGGAGAGCATCTATCAACACCTCGTACTTGCTGATGCTACCATTGGCAAAAGCCATGCTCAAAGCATTGCGGTGAGTTGTTTCAGATATTTCGTGATAAGGGTCGAAAGGCTCTTTCTTGGGTCTGCCTACGTTCCCTTCGGGCTTAGTGTAATCCTCTACAAGTTCGGGCAATGCCTCTTCATTGATGCGGAAAGCAAACGGTTTGAACTCCATAGCGCGAATATGGATAGCTTCAACACAACTGATGTCGTGGTTGTTCTTGTCTTTCTCCACTTGAATAATGGTTTCAGCCTTGTTGTTAAGTTCCGTTCCAATGTGACCACGTGCGTTTTCATCCCCCTTATTTTGGTGTAGAATAGTATGAAGGTGTATCTGCCGCTCATCCGTCCATTGCATCAATTTTGAAATTACCGAAGTCGCTTCACTGGGTGAATTGATGTCGTAAACCATATCGCGGATGCCATCTATAACAACCAATCCCAAGTTGTCTGTTTCATAAATCGCTGTTTCCACAATGCTCAATCGTTCATCGGGAGTGTATTTGCGTAAGGCAAGAAACTGAAACCTGTCACAATCTGTGTCCGTTGGCAAGCCTGCCAAACGAAAGATGCGTTTCATAACTTTCAAACAGTGATAAGGACTTTGCTCGGTATCAACATACAAAATATGATTCTTGTCGGTTGGCAATGCAGACGAATAACAAAGTACTGGCTCATCGGATAAAGCAGAAGCAACCAAGGCAGACAGGTTGAATGTCTTTTTGCTTTTCGCCTTGCCGATAGATGCGCTGAAGTTCCCCAATGTGCCGATAACTGTATCATTGATTTTCAAGACCTCTGGTGATTTCTCGTAATTGCCCGAAATACTCAATACCGATTGTTGCCAAAGTTGTGTAGCCGTTTCTTTGGTGATGCTGTTCTTTTCTCTGTAATCCATAGTTTACCAATTTCTGCGGATTGGTTTGCGATGATGTGTAGCCATGATATTGGCATTTTCTTCTTCAAGGCTGATACTTGGTGCGTTCTTGCGCCCACATTCCAACCAATTGTCAAGCTCGTCACGATAGATGTAGTAACGCTTCCCTTGCTTAATGGCAGGAATTTCTCCACGTTCTACCTTATAGTAGAAGGTGGCAACGGGCATTTTCAGATACTCGCAAGCCTCTTTTACTGTAAGCGGCACATGACGGTTCTCTGTTTTTACGACAGATGTCGAAGTCATGTGTTGGCGTACTGTCATTTCCAAACTCTCAACCTTGTTGACAAGTTGGCTGATAACCTGTGGCAGGTCATTAAAAGTGATTTCTTTTTGCTCCATATTACTTGTTTTGAAGTTTAACATGGTGCAAATCAACTCAATGACCTATTGCAGACGGGAGACATTATAGAATAATGATATGGTCTGCAAGAAGTAATTTATGCAACCTCATTTTGTTTGTGATGGAACTTATAATTCCCTTTATCAGGTACATCTATTGTGATGTTAGAAGCCACGCTATCACGCAAATTGCGCTCCAAGTATTCAATCGTGGCATCCTTTAATATAACAGGAAAGGAAGCAAGAATAAACTTTGCACGTTCACGACGTGGTACATTCAGTCGCTCGCCAATGTTCCAAGCCAAATGCCGCAAATCGGGTGATTTGAGCGTGTTCTCCATATCCGAGTGAATAGCTTCATATTCATCGTATACGCCATTTGCCAACTTCTCAATATTTGCCAATAACGTTGTAAGCCCTTTCTTTGACAAATAGCCTGTTGTGACATCCATAACATACTCATTGATAGCCTCTATCGTTCTTGTCCTTTTTTCTGCGTTTCGCTGTATGGATGCATTCAAGCTCTCCTCGTATTTGTCAATAACGGATTGAGCCTTATTGTCCGCATTATCCACAGTATTCATGTTTTGCTGGTCAAAAGGAACAGATGGGGCGATGGGCTTGTAATCGCTTCTTGTACTAAGCATACTTGCGAAGTTTGTAAATAGAAAGTTGTATGCGAGAATCAATATTATAACAGTTAGTATGCACATTGTGCTAAGTTGCATAAATGAAAAGCCACAATGTGGATGCAAGGCACACCCAATGGCTGCATACATGAGGGTAAAGCCGATTGAAAAACGGCTTAGTTGTTTGCCTGTTAGTTGCTGTTTAATGTCCATAATACCTTTGATTTTGTTTGAGTTTTATGATGCAAAGGTATTGTCATTCTGCGAGATACTTTGAAACGCTAATGGATAGTGGCAAACATTTAGAAACAATTAAGGTTCAAGTATGATAAATCGCTAAATATCATACTTGAACCTACTAAAAGTGGTAGTTTGTTAAGGCTTTCTTGTAAGTGAGATTTTGTTGCTCGCCTCACGCTTATTGCTGTCAACAACTTTGATGTATCGTTGCGTGGTGGTAATGCTTTTGTGCGCCATCATGCTTTGGATGGTTCGAACATCGGTTCCTGCGGCAGCTTGGAGTGTGGCGAATGTTCTGCGGTAAGAATGGAATGTGATATTCTTGTTGATGCCGGCCGATTTTATCCACTTCTTCATTGGAGTTTGTGTCCAACTGCGTTTTAAGCCAACGAATACTCTGCCTGTATTCTCTGGTTTGTAGCCAATGAGTGCAAGGGCTTCTTCACTGATTGGAACAATATCTTCTGTCTGTGTTTTTTGAGTAATCGTGTGTACACATTTGCCACCGACAGAATAATCTACAATCTCTTCCCATTGGAGTTTGAGAATGTCGCTGATACGTAAGCTGGTCAAGCATGCAAAGAGCGAAGCCGTTTTTAATACAGGCTTGTCGCATGGCGTTTCAGCCAAAGTGTACAATTCTTCAACAGACAAGTAATCCATGATGACATCGACTGTTTCAATTTTGTCGAGAAAATCGTTGACATTGGTTCGTATGAGCTTTTTGCGATAGAGGATATTGAGGAAACCTCTGAATGTAGACCAATAGCCTGCGGCAGAATTTTGCGATACTTGTCTGTTGGGACGTTTCAATTGCTTGGCACACAACAGATAATCACGAAACTTGTTGCATAAATCAACATCAATTTCTTCAAAAGTGCATTTGCCATGAACAAAGTTGTAGAAGTGTTGAAAGACAAATTCCCATTTCTGGTCATGATAACGAAGTTGCTCTTTATAATAGGCGAGAAAGTCACCTTTCATGCGGCTTTTGTCAAGGAAATCATATCGTTCATTTACAATGGCTTCAAATCTGCGGCAACGGATAGCTTCAGCCTTTTCTGTCATTGCATCGTTGAAGTCGCGCTCACGTGCATTCTTGGGATGCGCATAGATGTATATGCCTAGAGATTCATGGCGAATGACTTTCATCGTGTCGCTGTCTCTGTAGCCCGGATAATAGTCCAAATAGAAAGACAACATGTTCTTTTTCAATGGACGTGTGCGAAGTGTTACTGTTTTACATTCGTGCATAATGATAATCGTTTTTAATTGTTCAACCTGCTGCAAAAGTCTGCAATGAGGGTTTGCAGACAAGTGTCAGCGTAGAATCATTTGGAAATAATTATGGGTAGTCGCTATTTGAGTGATTTATCCTCCATAATTCGGTCAAAATCCTCTCTTAGCAAATACATGGATTTACCGAAATAGGCTTTATGCACTTTGTTGTATTTCGCATAGTTGTAAACAGTATCTCGCCTAAGATTGAACTTTTCCATAGCTTCCACAACACTATAATAGTTCTCTCGTTGGTCAAAGCCGCCGTTCTTAACCATATCTATGTGGTCACGCGAATATTCCACACGCCCATACACCAGCCTTGTCGGAATGGAATGGCGTGAGGCAAATGAGCGGCGAGCCTGCGCCGTCATACCATAATCTCTTTCCATCACTTCTGCCGAAATCCATTCTTTGACATTGGTCTTTGATTTGTACTTGTCAAAGAAATGTTCAACAGCCAACTTTTCGTAATAGGTCAAACCGCCTTGATATATTCTGGCTATATTGTTCTCACGACATAGTTTCCAAACATTCTTCTTGCCCATCTGATACATTTCTGAGATTTGTTCGGCTGAATAATATCCATCTGGCGTTTCTGGAACTTTAGGTACATCCGACTTAACTTTTTCCTTGTGTTTCCGTTTCTTCTGTATGTATGTTCCGTCTCGATGCTCCAAATACACTCGGTCAAACTCTGTACGTAAAACGAGTGTTCGACTACCTTTCTTAATGCGCTCAATATCGTATGTGTTGACATAGTAACTGGTATTGATTGTACTCAACCCATACTTTTGTTTGATTTCATCATACGTGTAATAATCGGGATTTAGTTTTGTTTGATTTTCCTTGATAGCATCAATATGGGCACGTGAATAGTACACTTCATGGTGTCTGTTGATGCGTGGAATATTGTGGCGCATAGCAAAACTAACGACAGAAGCCCTGCTCATTCCATATTTCTCCATCACTTGTTCGGGTGTATAATAGGCATCTGGATTTATTTCCTCTATAAGGTCTGCAAAGTATTTGTCTATGAGCGCACGATTGTAGTACACCCGATTACCTTCTTCCACTTTCGGAATATCATACATCTTGCAGCGGCGATAAATGGTTTTCTTTTGGATGTGAAACTTCTCCATGATTTCCGAAGTGGTGTAATAGAGAACAGTTTGTTTGCGCCCATAACTTCGTTTCTTATAACCCTTGTTGTCGTCAAACATCTTTTCAAGATCCGAACGCCTGATAATGGTTTTTCCACGAAGTTGCAGCGCACATATAATACCATTAGCCATGTGGCGATAAATCGTAGCCCGACTAATGCCTAAAAGTGCAGCTACATCTACTGGTGACAAATAGGGTTTGTCTGCAACTATCCCTACACTTTGCAAAGGCTTTTGGGCTTGTTCTGCATCATACTTTTGCAGTTGCTCTTTTCGCTTCTTGTCTTTGTAAGCCTTGCTTGTGCATGACTTACAGCAATAGCGAGTTATCATAGTGTGTGCAATGAAAGGTTTGCCACACCACAAACATTTACGTTGAATCTCCATACGTTGGTCGCTTTAATTGTCTTTGAATTTGTCTTACCGCGTCTCATAAATTCTCATAGCGTCTCATGTCGTGTCTTCTATAGCGATTTTATTCTTTCTCACAGCGTCTCACATTGTGCCTTCTATATCGCCAAACACAACAAAAAGCAACACTTCATTTGTTACGCGGTAGAAATACGCAACAAAATTATGCTGAAAAACTCGTAACACCAAAAAGCAACCAGAAAGTGTTAAAAAGAAAAAGCCACTGATAATCAGCGGCTTTCTAATAGTTCGTAATAAGTAATAATGGTTGTTTCTAAGCCATCATTTTCCGATGCAGAAGCGGGAGAAGATGGAGCCGAGGATTTCGTGGGTTGTTATTTCGCCGGTTATTTCTCCGAGATAGTGCATGCATTCACGGATGTCCTGCGACACAAAGTCGCCCGAGATGCCGCTGCGCAACCCGTCGAGGGCGCGTCTGATGGCCTCACCGGCATGCAGAAGGGCGTCGTAGTGGCGCGCGTTGGTCACGATGACTGCGTTGGGGTCGGTGTCGGCAATGGCGGCTGCTTCAATCAGGCTTTGCTCAAGCGAGTCGACGGCGATGTCGGCTTTTGCCGAGATTGTGGCTATCGCAGCCGACGGGGCGGCAGTGGCTACGGCTGAGCGCAGCGCGCTGATGTCGGCATCCGAAAGACAGTCGATTTTGTTGATTACGGCAACAAGATGCTTTCCTTCGGCGTGCGGCAGGATGTCGGCGGCAACGGTGGCGATGTTGGCAACAGGCTGTGTGCCGTCGATCATCCAGAGGATTATCGCTGCCTCGTCAAGTTTTTTGAATGTCCGTTCAATACCCATTGTCTCTATAGTGTCGGTGGTCTGGCGTATGCCTGCTGTGTCGATAAACCGGAATGTCAGTCCGCCGAGCGTTATGGTGTCCTCTATCACGTCGCGCGTTGTGCCGCGGATGTCGCTCACGAGTGCTTTGTCGTCGTGCAGCAACCGGTTGAGGAGTGTGGATTTTCCTGCGTTGGGCTCTCCCACTATCGCCACGGGAAATCCGTTTTTGATGGCGTTGCCGACGGCAAAAGAGTCGGCAAGGCGTGTCACGGCTGTGTCAATCTCCTCTGCTATGCCAATCAGACGTGTGCGGTCGGCAAACTCCACATCCTCTTCGCTGAAATCGAGTTCAAGCTCCATAAGTGACACGAATTCGAGCAGTCGTTCGCGCAAAGTGGAGAGCATACGGCTGAAACCGCCGCGCATCTGGCTCACAGCGATGCGGTGTGCCGCTTTCGAGCCACTTGCTATCACGTCGGCTACGGCTTCTGCCTGCGACAGGTCGAGACGCCCGTTCATAAATGCGCGACGCGTGAATTCGCCTCCCTCGGCGGCGCGGCATCCGTTGCCGATGAGCAGTGCTACAAGTTGCTGCTGCACCCATAGCGAGCCGTGGCACGACAGCTCGATGACATCCTCGCCAGTAAACGACCGTGGACCACGGAATACGGCTGCCACCACCTCGTCGAGCGTCTCGCCGTCGGTGTCGACGATGCGTCCGAGGTGCAGCGTGTGGGTCTGCACGGCATTAAGGTCGGCTCCGCGCCATGATTTCATCACGCATTTCACGGCGTCGCGTCCGCTGACGCGCACCACTGCTATTCCTCCCACTCCCGCCGGTGTCGACACGGCGCATATTGTGTCGTCGTTATGCTGGTTGATGTCTAATTGTTCCATTCGTAATAATCACAAGTTTTTTCTATTTCATTTTCCTCCTCGTCGGGCAGCGAAGAGAAGAAGTCAAACCCCGTGAGAGCCTCCACCTCGTCTACGCTTAATGCCTGCCGCTCAATCACCTTTTGTCCGCCTTCGTTCTTGTAGATGAATGCGATGGCGCGCTTCGGGGTGGCAAACGGAGCGAGCAGCACCTTGAAAAATCCGGTAGGCACAGCCACTCCGCTTTCCAAACGGTTGATGTGGCCTTGCACGATTGGCCCGGAAACTACAATGACTGCACTGTCGCGGTCTGCCCACAGGCGCACTTTCTCCTCCAGACGCTTCCACCCGCCACTGTTGAGCGAATGGTTCTGCGGACATATATTTGTCAGAAAAAACGACTCCTGCATCGCCTTCTTGCTCCATTTCATATCGGCAGCGGGAGCCATATGACCGCGGTCGTAGCCCGAACCCTTATAGTCGTCGGTAGTCGGACAGCCCTCAACGTCGGTGTCGCACATAAACTTGTTGTGACGCGGCTCCGCGCCCTGGGTCTCGAAACGTGTGAGTTCGTAGACAACATAGTTGGGAATACGCAGGTCGGCGTTGAACGACGCGGTGTAGCCCTCATACGCAACAATCTGCTGCCGCAACCCCTCTGGAGCATTCACTTCCATAAGCGCCTCTACATCGACATTGCTGGCGGGCGCACCTCTCTCAACACGCTTGAAGCCCAACTCCTTCGCATGTCCTATAAACCACCACACAGCCACGATAACCGCCACAACAATCACGGCAGTTCTCACCTGACGCGCGGTGCTGTTTCTTTTCTGATACTTCTTCTTTGCCATATCGATATTGATGACCGTGCAAAGTTACGACAAATAAACGTCAGTGGCAAGAGCATCAATCCCCTCCACCTCCCGCGTAAATCTCACAAGAAGTTGTATCTTATTCCATTTCTACATCAAACCACAACATCAAATGTCTTGATATTGTTTATCATAAGGTTGTATCTTATTCCATTTCTACATCAAACCACAACGCAAGCGAGATTATCAACTATTTCTTAAAGTTGTATCTTATTCCATTTCTACATCAAACCACAACCGCTTATACATCTTTTGAGCGTCTCTCAAAGTTGTATCTTATTCCATTTCTACATCAAACCACAACCTTATTGGTGGCAGTCCGTGTACATACTGGTTGTATCTTATTCCATTTCTACATCAAACCACAACGTTAGTCGTGATTACCTAAATAAATTCTTGTTGTATCTTATTCCATTTCTACATCAAACCACAACACAACGGCGTTAAACATTTTATTTCCGAGGGTTGTATCTTATTCCATTTCTACATCAAACCACAACGTGGACCACAAGCCTATCATCAAGGACAGCGTTGTATCTTATTCCATTTCTACATCAAACCACAACGACCAGTTGCTTGTTTCTGCTGATTTCGGGTTGTATCTTATTCCATTTCTACATCAAACCACAACTTCGGTCTGATGTTACTAACTTTCTAAAAGTTGTATCTTATTCCATTTCTACATCAAACCACAACGCAAAATTTGTCGATGATTTACCAAAGGATGTTGTATCTTATTCCATTTCTACATCAAACCACAACTTATTCCGCATCATCATCAAAGAAACCTTGGTTGTATCTTATTCCATTTCTACATCAAACCACAACTTGGAAATACTACATGCGTCATCCTTTTGAGTTGTATCTTATTCCATTTCTACATCAAACCACAACAGCGTTTAGAGCCTACATTGTCTCCAAGTGTTGTATCTTATTCCATTTCTACATCAAACCACAACATAGAGACGAGGTAATTGATAGTTTTTTTGTTGTATCTTATTCCATTTCTACATCAAACCACAACCCTGGCACTTCTACTTCTGTTCGTGTCGGTGTTGTATCTTATTCCATTTCTACATCAAACCACAACCTGTAGCACATAAGACGCTATTTTCAAGTACATTATCACCTAAATCACATTCTCATTTTCAACGGAATGCTGTAGTTTGATGAGAAAATTTAAAAAAAACTCGCTAAAGATTCATCAATAACGGTTTCTTCTTAATCACATAACAAAATTATACGTTTCCATCCAAATTTCAAAGAACTCAAAAAATTTCTAACTGTTGAGGAATCGGTCGCCTTTCTTTTTCCTCCTCCACCATTCCCCAAAAGTTATGAATGTCACCATATTGGCGATCTGTTACTGAGAGTATACTCACCTTTCCTTCCGGAGGAATGAATGACTTAACCCTTTTCACATGTACATCACGGCTTTCTTTAGATGCACAATGACGTATGTAGACAGAAAATTGCATCATCGTGAATCCATCTTTTTCAAGCATTTTCCTGAAAAAAGCCGCATTTTTACGCTGCTTCTTAGTATTGGTTGGCAAATCAAAAAAGACAAACAGCCACATAATGTGATAAGCATTAAGTCTAAACTCTGTCATTTCATTATCGGAAATTTTAATTTCTTACAATCCCCTGCAACACATTTTGCCAACGAAGCGGTCGCCATTGTCAACGCTATATCAAGAGGCCGCGTCACTTTTGGGAAGTAAGTATCAACAAAGAGCAATCCTATCAATTTCCCTTTGACCTCCTTATTCAATTCAACCATCCCAGCCTCCATCATCTCATAAACAATCTCATCGACATATGGTCGGAACGGCTCCATCATATCGTCTGCCAGAGGAAACGCATTGTAACGATTGCGATGGAAAATACCAAACGCAGGGAGCAAACCGGAACCCATCAATGCCCTGGCCGTAGCAGCACGAAGAATAGTGTAGCCATAGTTAAGCAATGGGTTCAATCCTGTTCCCTCTCGCGAACGCACAAACGAACGCCCAAACATTTCTGCCCAATAAATTTTTGATGCCACCCCTTCCCTATTGTCAGAATCTCCACTCTTAACGTTCTGCCACAACGGACGCAACAAATCGCCATCCTTTCCCAACTTTGTCAACAAAGCTGCTTGATTGCGAATTTTTGCCACAACCACCTGTTGCCAGAGATTGCGTTTCAACGCAGGCGACACCTCAACCTGATTCCGGAAACTCTCCCCCTGCGTTGCGTTAGAATCAAGGTTAAGCAACATTGCATTAGGCATACGATTGTCTCCACAAAATATGACAGAGACATTATTATCAGACAAAGCGTTGAGCAACGGTAACGAAACACTAATCTGCGGATGTTCAAGAATTACATAACCTATATCTTCTATCGGTATGGTTCGCTTTTCTTGCGACATCTCCCGAGTGCATATCACCATTTGACAATTGCGAAGACTCAGCATAAACGGCTGAGTGAAAAACAGTGCCCGCTTCAACATAATTTTTTTATTTTAGCCATTCCACATCTCCTGACAATGTCAATCTGAAATCAATTCCTTCTACAAGGAAATTCGTTTGATTATGCGTTAACTTAATTTTGGGTCGCACATCCTCCCCAATTCTCCACTCCCCATTTTTATCTTTCAGGTCAATGCTCGGACGGGCCTCTTGGTGGAAAGTCAAAGAGAGCATTCCATAACAGTCTATTTTTCCTTTTTTACGAGTTATTCTCATCTCCGACATTCCCACAACGCGGTACAATCTTTTCGCAAGCTCTTTCTTTGAGCATTCTTTCAACTCTTTTGGAGTGTCTTGATAGAAGAGCACCACAGAGCCCGTCTTAAGAACACATTTCAATGGGAAATCATTACCATCCGACATTGGCAACAATTCCACATCTTCGCCGCGTTGTCTTGCCTTAAAATAGTTTGCAGCATCCATATTGTTGACTATCTTAAACGTCTTCTTCTTTTTGCCCTTTGCATCGGTTCCCTCATAAATTCCCATACAATAATTACCATCATTGGCAACATAATAATCTTGTTTGTAGTCATGCACCGACAAATCTCGTTGACGCTTCAATCGCAAAGGATTAGCAATTGATGTATATATACGCACTTTTTTTATTGGAATCCTTTTTTCTTCATTCATCCAAATTCCGTCAGCTACAGCATCTTTCATACCTTTGGCGTCAACAGCCTCTTTAACTTTCTGCCGAACCTCTGGATCTACAATCTTTTCTATATCTTTCTTCTCAAGGGAATCCAACGGTTTCCTCACCACATACCGTATCTCATCATCCTGTTTAATCGCCCCATAGAAAGTTTGCTGATGCAATGACAAACGTGCGCAATCGCCAGTAGCATACAACACCCGCCCTTCGGCATTACGCTGAATGCGACCACGGACGCGCAACTTCTTTTTCGATGCTTTTCCAGCATTGTCGGGCACATAATGATGAATCAGCAAGCCCTCTGTCAGCTGCTTTACATCCTCTGTGAATGTAGACCACGGTTTGTCCATTGACGGACGCCCAGTTTCTCCTCGATAATACATATCTTCCGCCTCCTGATAACATTTCCAGTCATCATACTGCTTTTTCCCGATACATGCAATCGTAATAGCATCCACACAATGATGCACATGATTTATGCGTTCTTTCTTCTCATACACCGACTGCAAGCCCCAAACCTTTCGGAAAGCCGCAGTTGTAGCTCCTTTCACAACAAAAATCTTGTCAAACACGGTGTGCAGATACAACTTGGCATACTTGCCTATAATACCAATATCAACACCCTGTCGATTAGAGAACCCTGCAGGAACCTCTTTCATCTCAAACCGTTGCAACTTTCCAATGTAATAATCACGCTTCATTTTAAGCAAATGCCTGCGCTGAATTTTACCGTCTTTTGCATTCTTATCGGCGGCATAACCTTTAGTTCCTTCTATCTGCTTGGTCAACTCATAAATTTTCTTTTGCCACAGATTTTTTGCCTTCAACAATATTTCTGCATGATTCGCCAATTCCGATGGCAAATGTGCCTTCTTCACTTCTCGGTTGAAACGGCTGTCACAAAGTGTCTTGTTGACCTGAGAGTCATCACCGCCAGCAGCTCGTGGCAAAGTGTGCTCAATATCAAACTTTGGATTAGCCCCGATAAAATCAGCGACACTTATCATCTTGCCTGTATATAAACACTGATGATTCTGTTCCTCCCAAAGTTGATATTTCAGAATCTCATTTTCTGTAGGCTCAATATTTTTTCCAGTTTCTTTTAAATAACAGTCCTTTATTTCCTTGGCATATTTCTGATGCCTATCAGCAATTTCCCGCTGATAATTTTCTATTGCCTTGCGCATATTGGCATCGTTCAATCCCCTTGCAAACTCAATATTGACAACCGTTTCTGAATTAATTTCTCCCTTTTTAAGCAACTCGTTTGTCAACGCCCGCAATCTAAACAACGCCCGCATAGCCATTGGGTTGCGCACGGATGCCGTTCGAGGCGAGCCAAGCAACCGCAGACCGTTATTATCGGGCTGTGCAGTTGGATAAGTTTCTGTTTTTGACGGATGATAAATCTTTCCAAGATGACGTTTGTCTACGCCATACTTCTCCTCCAACAATTCTGCCACTTCTTTTTCCAATGTATTTTTTCTACCTGCCACTTCACAGCTTTTGAAATTTCGCACACATGCGACTATGTCATCCTCAATTTTCCTATATTCATCAACATCTTCTACATTCCCAAGCGCCGCCGGAATATTTGCACAGAACACAGCCTCATCATAACGCAAACCACGTCGCAAATATGGCAGAATCTTTCGGATAGCATTCAGGCTCAACGATGCATAATCACGTTCGATTTTGATTTTAGCAAACTTTTCTGCCTGTTCATCATCAAGCTGCAGATTCTTTTTTGCCCAATCCCGGATGTTTTCATCATTGTCAAAAGAATAGAGCACATGCCACACATCATCGATTATCCGGTCCTCTGTCTTTCCTTCCGACTTCATATACACACTACAGATTTCCGATTTCCATTCTTCTCCGAATATTTCTTTCAATCCAGCAGTCACCGGGCTGCCAGCAATGCTTGTTTCTTTTCGATAATTAAATTTAAGAGTACTTTCATCAGAATCATACTTGAACCCATAATTCTCTTTTTTATGAGCCAACTCCTTTGCCAATTTTTCAAATTTAAATTGCGACTTGCATACAAATTTGGGAATTATTGCGTCAACCTCCTCTTTTGTAAGCACACGGAAATCAGAATCCTCCCCTTGACGATGCAAACGGATATTATTTATAAAACACAACATGCGGTACTCTTCATAAGCTGGATGCGATGTCGAACATCTTTGCTTGCCAAGTTCAAACGTACATCGCCCAATATTTCCTTTCTGAGACTTCAGAGGTCGCTGGTAAAAAATTGCATTATTCAAACGCTTGCACAAATCAGCCCCGAGGCTCTGCTTGTCGCAAATTGCCTGAAATTCCTTCAGATAATGCTCATTGCGAGCCGTATAATGCCCTCGTATTTTATCCCCAGCCTGATACAATTTGTAGAAATACTCACAAAGATAACTACATCCTGCCTCTTTAATTTTATCTGACAATTCAGATATAGCAGCCTTGACCTCTCCTTCTTGCTCTTTCGTTGAATCTTTACGATTGCTCAAGAATCCTCTGCGCTGCGACAAGTGGTAAAATACCCTGCCAAGTATATATCTATCGCTCTCTATCGACAAATCAAGTTTTCGTGTCAACGCAACATATCGATCATGATACGGATTTTTCTCCAAATTGTCGTTTGTGCGCTGCCATTCCATAAAGTTGTCTTCTTTAGGGTAGATTTTCTTAAACCGCCACCGTTTAAGATCTTCATCTGTCAACGGCGGGCACATTCTTTCCTCTATCAATATTTTAAGCAACTCTATTTTATGTAAACGACGGCGAAAATAATGTCGGCGCAATCCTCTCGCATTAGTTCGTAATTGCACACATGGATGCTCTCCTGATTTATCGTGATCCACTCCATCCTTAAAAATGTCAACACCAGATTTTATATGTCTGTATTTTCCATTTTCCAACTGCTCTACTATTGACCATCCTATTGAATTGGTTCCCAAATCTATTCCAAATACTCTTTTCATATCGTTTTTTGTTTCGGTTTTTTCAATATTCCGTAAATTTAGCGAAATTTATTTGGAAATATCAATTATTCTGTAGAAATTTGCAACATAAGATTATTTCTACATCTTATCACAATAAGGCTATATGCCGAAGGATATAAATCCTATGCCTCCGCGTACTTTCCGTGGAGGCTTTTTGTTTGTCCAAATTAATCCCCATCCCTCAAAAGCTGCAATACAGGCGGGCAAGGAGAACTGCGGATTTTCCGTTTCCGTTGGCGATATACTGGAACGACGGTTGTATCGACAACACTCTATTAAGACACCTTTTCCATGTAATCTCAAACGAATGTTCCATGTCATGATGGATGCTTTTCCAGTACAGTACGTTTGTCCACTCATTAAAAAGATAGCCCGACGAACCAATCGCCGGGCTATCTTTATTGTCAGTTTTTTCAATCAGTTTCTTTATTTGCCTTTCTCTTCAGCCTTCTTGATTTTGGCAGCGTCTTCAGCCGCTTCAGCCTCAAGACGGGCGTCGAGACTCTTGTCGAGATATTCAAAGTCTTCCTTGCTTCCTACAACAAGCGAGTTGTAGTCGCGCAGACCTGTTCCGGCTGGAATCAAGTGACCGCAGATAACGTTCTCCTTCATGCCCTCCAGATTGTCGGTTTTGCCATTGATTGCTGCCTCGTTGAGCACCTTCGTGGTTTCCTGGAAGGAAGCCGCCGACATGAAGCTTGAAGTCTGCAATGCTGCGCGGGTGATACCCTGAAGCATCTGGTCGGACGTTGCCGGAACGGCATCGCGCACCTGTACGAGCTTCAAGTCCTTGCGCTTCAAAGCTGAGTTCTCGTCGCGGAGCTTGCGCGCTGTGATGATTTGACCAGCCTGGAGATTCTGTGAGTCACCGGCGTCGGTAACCACCTTCTTGCCCCAAATGCGGTCGTTCTCATCCATAAAGTCGCGCTTGTCGACAACCTGCGACTCAAGGAAGCGGGTGTCGCCCGGATCAAGGATGCAGACCTTGCGCATCATCTGACGCACAATCACCTCAAAGTGCTTATCGTTGATCTTCACACCCTGCATGCGATAGACGTCCTGAACCTCGTTGACGATGTATTCCTGAACGGCTGTCGGGCCCTTGATGTTAAGAATGTCTGACGGAGTGATTGCACCGTCTGAAAGTGGTGTGCCGGCGCGCACGTAGTCGTTTTCCTGTACGAGGATTTGCTTCGACAACGGCACGAGATATTTCTTCACTTCGCCAATCTTCGATGTCACGCTGATTTCGCGGTTACCACGCTTGATTTTTCCGAACATAACCTCGCCGTCGATTTCTGAAACGATGGCTGGGTTAGACGGGTTGCGTGCCTCGAAGAGCTCAGTGACACGTGGAAGACCACCGGTGATATCACCTGCGTTACCAGATGCGCGCGGTGTCTTCATAAACACCTGACCTGCCTTGATTTCATCGCCGTCCTCAATCATAAGGTGGGCGTTGACAGGGAATGAATATGTTTTCAGCACCTGTCCGTTGGCGTCAACGATGTTGACCTCCGGCACCTTGGTGCGGTCTTTCGACTCTATGATAATCTTTTCGTGCAAGCCCGATGTCTCGTCGGTTTCCTTGCGGTAAGTAACACCTTCGATCACGTTGACGAATTGTGCCTTACCGGCAACCTCGCTGACAACAACGGCGTTGAACGGGTCCCATTCGCAGATTACGTCGCCTTTCTTGACTGTTGCTCCGTTGCCGAAGTAAAGTTTCGAACCATAAGGGATGTTGGTGTTTGTCAGCACCATGCCCGTATTGGCGTCGACGATACGCATTTCTGCCAGACGGCCTACAACTACGTCGCAGTCCTCTGTCTTAACCGTGCGGAGCTCTTCAATCTCAAGCACACCGTCGTAGCGTGATGTCACTGACGATACGGCTGCGATATTGGATGCCACACCACCGACGTGGAACGTACGGAGGGTCAGCTGCGTACCCGGCTCACCGATTGACTGTGCCGCGATTACGCCGACAGCCTCGCCCTTCTGAACCATACGGTTGGTCGACAGGTTGCGACCGTAGCACTTGGCGCAGACGCCCTTCTTCGACTCGCAGGTAAGCACCGAACGCACTTCAACCGACTCAATCGGCGACTTCTCGATGCGCTCTGCTGCTGCATCGTTGATTTCCTCGCCGCTCTTCACGATGATGTCGCCTGTCAATGGGTCTACCACATCGTGAACCGACACACGTCCGAGAATGCGCTCGCTGAGAGTCGCCACAACGTCTTCGTTGTTCTTAAGCTCTGTGCAGACAAGTCCGCGAAGCGTGCCGCAGTCCTCCTCGGTGATAATCACGTCGTGGGCTACGTCGACAAGACGACGGGTAAGATAACCGGCGTCGGCGGTCTTCAATGCCGTATCCGCAAGACCCTTGCGGGCACCGTGGGTAGAGATGAAGTACTCCAACACTGAAAGGCCTTCCTTGAAGTTCGCCAAAATCGGGTTCTCGATAATCTGACCGCCCTCGGCACCGCTCTTCTGCGGCTTGGCCATAAGACCACGCATACCGGCGAGCTGACGAATCTGGTCCTTAGAACCACGGGCTCCTGAGTCAAGCATCATGAAGATTGGGTTGAAGCCCTGGTTGGCTGCTGTAAGCTGCTTCATCAATGTGCTTGTCAAGCGGGAGTTGACGTGCGTCCAAATATCAATAATCTGGTTGTAGCGCTCGTTGTTGGTGATGAATCCCATGTTGTAGTTGTTCATCACTTCTTCAACCTGCGCGTAACCTTCTTTTACGTATTCTTCCTTCTCGGCAGGGATAAGCACGTCGCCCAAGTTGAACGACAAGCCGCCCTTGAATGCCATGTAGTAACCGAGGTTCTTGATGTCGTCAAGGAACTTGGCTGAACGAACCACACCGCAACGCTTGATGACGGCGCCGATGATGTCGCGCAACGATTTCTTGGAAATCAATGTGTTGACATAACCCATCTCCTCTGGCACGTTCTGGTTGAAGAGCAGACGTCCGACAGACGTTTCCTTAACCATTGTCTTCACGAGGTTTCCGTTTTCGTCAAGGTCGTCGACAACAACAGAGATTATGGCGTGAAGCGTACATTTGCCTTCGTTGTATGCAATCTGAGCCTCTTCCGGTCCGTAGAACACAAGACCCTCGCCCTTGTCGCCCTTGCGGAGCTTGGTGATGTAGTACAGACCAAGCACCATATCCTGCGACGGCACGGTGATAGGAGCGCCGTTGGCCGGGTTAAGGATGTTGTGCGCGCCGAGCATCAGCAACTGCGCCTCGAGCACTGCCTCGTTGCCGAGAGGCAAGTGAACTGCCATCTGGTCACCGTCGAAGTCGGCGTTGAACGCCGTACATGCCAACGGGTGCAACTGGATAGCCTTGCCCTCGATCATGCGTGGCTGGAATGCCTGGATACCAAGACGGTGAAGTGTCGGGGCACGGTTGAGAAGCACCGGATGACCCTTCATCACGTATTCAAGGATATCCCATACAATCGGCTCCTTGCGGTCTACAATCTTCTTGGCGCTCTTCACTGTCTTCACAATGCCGCGCTCAATAAGCTTGCGGATAATAAACGGTTTATAAAGTTCGGCTGCCATGTCTTTTGGCAAACCGCATTCATGCATCTTCAATTCCGGGCCTACAACGATTACCGAACGCGCTGAATAGTCGACACGCTTACCGAGCAAGTTCTGACGGAAACGTCCCTGCTTACCCTTCAAGCTGTCGCTGAGTGACTTCAACGGACGGTTGCTCTCGGTCTTTACAACGCTTGACTTGCGTGAGTTGTCGAGCAATGAGTCGACTGCCTCCTGAAGCATACGCTTCTCGTTGCGGAGAATCACCTCTGGCGCCTTGATCTCGATAAGGCGTTTCAAGCGGTTGTTACGGATAATGACTCTACGATAAAGGTCGTTCAAGTCGCTGGTGGCGAAACGGCCGCCATCCAACGGAACGAGCGGGCGCAATTCCGGAGGAGTGACAGGCACCACTTTCAGCACCATCCACTCCGGTTTGTTGCGGTTTTTCGACGCACGGAACGACTCTACAACCTGCAGACGCTTCAATGCCTCCGTCTTGCGCTGTTGCGACGTGTCGGTGTCGGCACGGTGGCGCAACTCGTAAGAAAGGCTGTCAAGGTCTACGCTCTTCAACAAATCGTAGATTGCGTCGGCACCCATCTTGCAGATGAACTTGTTGGGGTCTGAGTCCTCGAGCATCGAGTTCTCGCGCGGCAACTTGTCCACGATTTCAAGATATTCGTCTTCCGAAAGGAGGTCGAGACGGGCAAGGTCCTCATGACCCTCAAGCTCGGCTGCGGCTCCCGGTTGGATTACGATATAGCGCTCGTAGTAGATTACAGAATCAAGCTTCTTCGACGGCAAGCCGAGAAGATAACCGATTTTGTTAGGCAATGAGCGGAAATACCAGATATGGGCTACCGGCACGACCAAAGAGATATGGCCTGTACGTTCGCGGCGCACTTTCTTCTCTGTAACTTCCACACCGCAACGGTCGCAGACGATGCCTTTGTAACGGATGCGTTTGTACTTTCCGCAGTGGCACTCATAGTCCTTTACCGGACCAAAAATGCGCTCGCAGAACAGACCGTCGCGTTCAGGTTTGTAAGTTCGATAGTTGATCGTCTCAGGCTTGAGCACCTCGCCGTATGACCGCTCAAGGATTTCTTCCGGCGAAGCAAGCCCGATCGTAATCTTCGAAAAGTTACTTTTTATTCTATTATCTTTATTGAATGCCATATTCTTTTGTCGTTTTATTCCAAGTTTATGCTAAGTCCCAGACCACGAAGCTCGTGCAGAAGCACGTTCAAGGATTCAGGTATGCCCGGAGTTGGCATAGGCTCGCCTTTGACGATTGCCTCGTATGCCTTGCTGCGGCCAACCACGTCGTCACTCTTGATTGTCAGGATCTCTTGAAGGATGTGGGATGCGCCGAATGCCTCAAGCGCCCAAACCTCCATCTCTCCGAAACGCTGTCCACCGAATTGTGCCTTACCGCCGAGTGGCTGCTGCGTAATCAATGAGTACGGGCCAATGCTGCGGGCATGCATCTTGTCTTCAACCATGTGGCCGAGCTTAAGCATGTAGATTACACCAACGGTTGCCGGTTGGTCGAAGCGCTCGCCTGTGCCGCCGTCATAAAGGTATGTCTTACCATAGCGTGGCACACCCGCCTTGTCGGTCCATGAATTGAGGTCGTCGAGGCTCGCTCCGTCGAAAATCGGAGTGGCGAATTTCTCGCCAAGCTCGCGGCCTGCCCATCCGAGAACGGTCTCGAAAATCTGTCCCAAGTTCATACGTGACGGCACACCAAGCGGGTTCAAAACGATATCCACTGGAGTTCCGTCGGCAAGGAACGGCATATCTTCCTGACGCACTACGCGCGAAACGATACCCTTGTTACCGTGACGACCCGCCATCTTGTCACCGACACCGATCTTACGCTTCTTGGCAACATAAACCTTGGCAAGCTGCATGATGCCTGAAGGAAGCTCGTCGCCGATAGAGAAGTCAAACTTCTTGCGGCGCAATTCTGCATCGATTTCCTTCGACTTGCGCAGGTAGTTGATGATCGTGTCGTGGATCATATCGTTCTTGTGAGCGTCTGTCGTCCACTTGCTGAGGTTGATGGTGTCGAATTCCTCGATGCCCTTCAGATACTCTGCCGTAAACTTCTCGCCCTTAGGAATAACCTCTGTGCCGAGGAAGTCCTTCACGCCTTGCGAAGTCTTGCCGTCGGTAAGCGTGATGAGTTTCTCGATAAGACGTGCCTTCAAAGCCACCTGACGCTGTTCGAATTCCTCGTCCATCTGCTGAAGCTCAAGGTTTGCCGCCTTGCCCTTCTTCTTCTGAGCCTTTGCATAAAGGTTGGTCTTAACAATCACACCCTTCAACGAAGGAGATGCCTTCAACGACGCATCCTTCACATCGCCGGCCTTGTCACCGAAGATGGCACGGAGAAGTTTTTCCTCCGGCGTCGGGTCGCTCTCGCCCTTAGGTGTGATCTTACCGATAAGGATGTCGCCCGGCACAACGTGTGCGCCCACACGGACAATTCCGCGCTCGTCGAGATCCTTTGTAGCGTCCTCGCTGACGTTTGGAATGTCTGACGTAAGTTCCTCCATTCCTCGTTTTGTCTCGCGCACCTCAAGAGAGTACTCGCTGACGTGGACAGACGTAAGGATATCCTCACGCACCATACGCTCGTTGAGCACGATGGCATCCTCGTAGTTGTAACCCTTCCATGGCATGAACGCCACCTTAAGGTTGCGGCCGAGTGCGAGCTCGCCGTTTTCCGTGGCATAACCCTCTGTCAGAATCATTCCCTTCTCGACGCGCTGTCCCTTCTTGCAGATTGGACGCAAGTCGATTGTGGTGCTCTGGTTGGTCATGCGGAATTTCGGAATGATATATTCTTTAACCGAGTCCTCGAAATTCACGAATTCCTCGTCCTCAGTACGGTCATAGCGGATTCTGATAACGCTGGCGTCAACAAACTCGATGACACCGGCGCCCTCTGCCATAATCTGTGTGCGGGAGTCGTGGGCAAGCTGCTTCTCAATGCCTGTGCCGACAATAGGAGCCTCGCTGCGCAACAACGGCACAGCCTGGCGCATCATGTTCGATCCCATCAACGCACGGTTGGCATCATCGTGCTCAAGGAACGGAATCAAAGATGCGGCGATTGAGGCAATCTGCATCGGCGACACGTCCATAAGCTGCACTTCTTCCGGTGCTACCACAGGGAAGTCGGCGTCAAGACGCGCTTTAACCTTGTTTTTTACGAAAGTGCCGTCATCGTTAAGCGGAGCATTGCCCTGCGCGATGATCTGACCTTCCTCGATTTCCGCTGTCAGATAAGTGACATGGCTGTTGTCGAGATCCACCTTGCTGTTCTCAACCTTGCGGTAAGGAGTCTCGATAAAGCCGAGGTTGTTAATTTTAGCAAACACACACAACGACGAAATCAAACCGATGTTAGGACCCTCAGGGGTCTCAATCGGGCAAAGACGTCCGTAGTGGGTGTAGTGCACGTCGCGCACCTCAAATCCGGCACGGTCACGCGACAAACCGCCAGGACCGAGAGCCGACATTCTTCGCTTGTGAGTAATCTCGGCAAGCGGGTTGGTCTGGTCCATGAACTGCGACAATGCGTTGGTTCCGAAGAACGTATTGATAACGGAAGAGATTGTCTTGGCGTTGATCAGGTCAATCGGAGTAAACACCTCGTTGTCGCGGACGTTCATACGCTCACGGATTGTACGCGCCATACGTGCAAGACCCACTCCAAACTGGTTGTAGAGCTGCTCGCCGACTGTGCGCACACGACGGTTCGAAAGGTGGTCGATATCGTCGACATCCGACTTCGAATTGATAAGCTCAATCAAATACTTGATGATGGCGATGATGTCTTCCTTAGTCAACACTTTCACCTCCTCCGGCACTGTAAGCGACAATTTCTTGTTGATGCGGTAACGGCCCACATCGCCCAAGTCATAACGCTTCTCGGAGAAGAAAAGGTTGGTTATCACCTCACGCGCGCTCGCATCGTCCGGTGGCTCCGCGTTGCGCAATTGGCGATAGATATAGTTGATAGCCTCTTTTTCAGAGTTGCTTGAGTCTTTCTGGAGTGTATTGAAGATAATCGAGTAGTCGCTCATGTCTACATCCTCCTTGTGCAGAAGGATGGTCTGAAGTCCCGAATCAAGGATTTCCTGGATATGCTCCTCCTCGATAACGGTCTCGCGGTCGATGACCACATCGTTTCGCTCAATCGAAACCACCTCGCCGGTGTCTTCGTCAACGAAATCTTCAACCCACGTTTTCAACACACGGGCGGCAAGCTTGCGGCCAATGCATTTCTTCAGGTTCGTTTTGTTTACTTTTATTTCCTCAGCAAGACCAAAGATTTCTATGATGTCTTTATCGCTGTCAAGACCGATGGCACGCAACAATGTTGTTACCGGCAATTTCTTCTTGCGGTCGATGTAGGCATACATCACATTGTTGATGTCAGTGGCAAACTCTATCCATGAGCCACGGAACGGGATGATACGTGCTGAATACAATTTGGTTCCGTTGGCGTGTGTGCTCTGTCCGAAGAACACACCAGGCGAACGGTGCAGCTGCGACACGACAACGCGCTCCGCACCGTTGATCACAAATGTGCCCTTTTCCGTCATATACGGAATCGGTCCAAGATAAACATCCTGGATTACGGTGTCGAAGTCCTCATGGTCGGGATCCGTACAGTATAATTTTAATTTTGCCTTCAACGGCACACTATATGTCAAGCCGCGCTCAAGACATTCCTCTATCGTATATCTCGGCGGGTCGATGTAATAGTCTAAGAATTCGAGCACAAAGTTATTCCTTGTGTCGGCAATTGGAAAGTTTTCCGCAAAAACCTTGTACAATCCCTCGTTCTTTCTCTTCTCTAACGGAGTGTCCAGCTGCAAGAAATCGTGAAACGACTTCAGCTGAATCTCCAAAAAGTCGGGGAAGGGCAACGGATTCTTTACGGAGGCGAAATTTACGCGTGGTTTTACTGTTGAAACTGACATAAAAATAATATTAATTGAACCCGAAATTGAAAATAACACAAAAAGGTTAAGAATCGACTTTATAGGGGATTCTTAACCTAATTACCTGAATTTCAGGCAATATTATTTAAGTTCAACTTCAGCTCCAGCCTCTTCGAGTTGTTTCTTAAGAGCCTCAGCCTCAGCTTTAGCAACACCTTCCTTGATTGTGCTAGGTGCACCGTCTACCAAGTCCTTAGCTTCTTTCAAACCAAGACCACAAGCTTCCTTAACGGCCTTTACAACCTGAAGCTTAGAAGCGCCTGCGCTCTTCAATACTACATCGAATGCTGTTTTCTCTGCCTCAGTAGCAGCGCCGGCAGCAGGGCCAGCAGCAACAGCTACAGCTGCAGCAGCAGGTTCAATACCATATTCGTCTTTCAAAATCTGAGCAAGTTCGTTTACTTCTTTTACTGAGAGGTTAACTAATTGTTCTGCAAATGCTTTCAAATCTGCCATAATTGTATAATTTTTTATTGTTATTTTTTTGTTTATTATTTGTTAGAGAGTGTTTCAAGAATACCATGCAACTTGTTGCCTGACGACTGCAGTGCGGAAACAACGTTTTTGGCCGGTGACTGGAGCAATGCAACAACCTCTGCGATGAGCTCGTTCTTGCTCTTGATCTTCGACAATGTGTCGAGCTGATCAGCACCCATATAAACTGTTTCTTCCACATAAGCGGCCTTCAAAACTGGCAACTCTGATCCTTTCTTGTGGAACTCCTTGATTGCTTTGGCAGGAGCGTTTCCTACATTTGAGAACAGCATTGCAGTTGTTCCAGTCAACGCTGGATACAATTCTGAATAATCGCCTTCCAATTGCTCTAAAGCCTTGTGAAGCAACGTATTCTTAACAACCATCATCTTCACTTCCGCGTTGAAGCAAGCGCGACGGAACGCACTTGTCTGCTCAGCGTCCATGCTGGTAGTGTCGGTGAGATAAAAGCAGCTGTACTCCTTGAGAGTCTCGCCGATTTTCTCTATTATTATCGCTTTATCTTCCTTTCTCATGATTCTCTTAATTTAAAAATTCGTTACACATCAAGTGATTTTGTATCGATCTTCAGACCTGAGCTCATTGTACTCGAAAGATATATGCTCTTCATATAAGTACCTTTGGCGGTGGCCGGCTTCAACTTAATCAGCGTGTTGATAAACTCGCGTGCGTTTTCTGCCATTTGGTCTGCCGTGAAGGAAACCTTACCGATAGAAGCGTGTACGATACCGTTCTTATCTACTTTAAAGTCAATCTTACCTTGTTTTACCTCTTTCACTGCCTTTGCTACGTCTGGTGTAACTGTGC
>JAERMT010000432.1_pt1 | contig 24330 bp, 34 predicted proteins | sample 9267081 | NCBI WGS metagenome assembly JAERMT01 (sample SAMN17071939, study PRJNA684904) | human gut metagenome | isolation source: diarrhea sample from child under the age of five | host: Homo sapiens | place: South Africa: Mafikeng, Mafikeng Provincial Hospital | collected 2019-09
TATTTACAATACTATTATATCATGATTTAATTGAAAGTAAAATATTTTTTTAATTATTTTTAAAATTATTTATTAATCATGATACTTCATGATAGTTTCTTTATTTTATAAAAAGTATATATAAAATAATAAATATAAATATATATATAAAGTTTATAAAACGCACTAAGTATCATGAACTATCATGGATGCAACAAAAAAAGCATATCATCACGACATGCTTTTTGCTGTAAAAAGTTAGTATTATTATAATATGGTTTTCGGGGATTAAATTTTATAATGAGATAAACACTTTTTACAAATTTAGTATACTACATTTTGATGTGAATTTCAATAAGATTTATAAAGTTTCTACTCTATCATTAACAGCTGTAACATTATATGTATCACTATTAACATCTAAAAGCCAATCTCCACTGTCTACATTACAATTTCCTTGTCCTGCTTTCCAAACAGAACCAGTATAGATTATGCAATTTGGAACAGTTGAAGCAGATTTAGAAATTCCTATTGTTTGCATACCATAACCATATGTCGCTTTTGTAACAGCAGTCAAATCTTGTAAACTATTAATTTTTAAATTATTAGATGAATAAATTATTGCACATAAATTAAATTGTCCATTATTTATATCAAAAGATAATTGATGTCTATACAAGTCAATATTTCCTGGACCGTGTAAAGATTGATTTCCCAATATAGTTTTGAATTCTACTGGATTTGTTTGTCCAGAGATGATTTTTCCATCATGAGTTAAATATAATTTATCATCATCATCCATTGTTAAGCCAGTAGGAACTTCTTTCACTAATGCTTCAAAATCATCTTTTGTTACATCATATTCATTTATGCATCTTCTTAATTCATTAATATCACAATATTCATTAATCTTTTCAAATCTTAAGTCATCTTTATATAACTTGTATAAAGCAATTTCTTGTGTATCGTTCAATTCTAAGAATAATGAATAATCTAATGTTTTTGTAAATAAGCATAATCCAGAAATATTAAAATCTTTAGTTTGTATGTAAAGATATAAAGCTCTGTTAAATAATGATTGAGCCATTTTTAAATAATATACATCTTCATCATTTGTAAAATCAAAAATATTAATTTTAGGTTTCCATTCTTCATTTGTATTTAATTTTTCTTTAATATCATTTAATTCAGTTCCATTATATTCTTCTAAATATTTGTTTAATTCTGATTTTTTTCTAATTGTTGCCATTTTTTTCTCCTTTTCTTTAAAGTGGTTTTACTAAATCACTTACAAAACCAACATCATCAGTTGCTGTGAATTCTCCAGATGGACTTAACCAGCCCATAAGCATTTTTTCTCCATTATATATAACGCAATGTGTAACTCGATTACCACTTATATAACCACAGAAGCATGGATATACCTCATTAACTTCTAAATTTAACAAAGCTAACATTTCAATACTTGAAGTTACAGCTGTTTTTTTCTTAGATATTTTGTTAATTATCGCATAAGCAAAATTGCCTTTTACTGTGATAATATGTTCAAAATATAAATTATCTACATATTTCTTGTTTGTAACATGAGTATCAATGCTAGGGTCATTTGAATAAAGATGTCCATTTGTATCAAATTGAGCAATGTTGCTATCTCCTGGTAATAATGAATATGGAATTGCAGATTGATTTCCATCGCTATCAGTTACATATGCACTTTTTAAATTACTCATTTTAATAACAGCAGTACCTTTGACATAATTAACCATTTCATCTCCACGAACGGCGGTATATGTATAAGCAGTACAATTAGGAATTGCTGTTCCAGTTCTAACAGCACCTAAAACTACTTTTCTTAGATAATTATTATTTCCATCATAATTTATGTACAATTCACCCTTTACGCAAGCACCTTTTTCATCAGGTATTGAAGCTCCGCAAATTCCTCTTGTTACCAATCCTGCACTTTCTGCAGTCCCCCCTATAACTAAACCATTTTCAACAAAAATTGCATTAGGTGTAATTTTTGCAACATCTTTTGTTGCTCCAGCTACATTTACATTATTCATTTCATAACTTACATAATTAGCTAAATCATCAAGTGTTGCAACTACTCCACCAAATCCCTCACCAATTCTGAATTTATAAAATGAAAATGTAGGTGAACCACCATCATTTAATTTAATACCTCTTATTTCAAATGTACTATTTGTATCATCCATCGCTTGTTGAACATATACTTTATATCCTGTAGAACCAACTATTAATTCATTTAATGCACTAACACTTTCTGATATTAAATGTTTTACCTTAAAACCCGTATCTAAAATGTAATATCCATCAGGTTCTAAAGTAAATGGAGGAATAATAACAGATGGCGTTTGCCCTGGTGTTTGATTTCCATTTTTATCAGTAATAATTAACTTATTATTTTTTACTCCAATTCCTGCATATACATAATCTTTCCATGCATCTTGTCCTAAAATGTTATGAAGATAACCACCACTCAAACCGAATGTTCTGTTTGGCGATGTTGGTTGCACTGATAAAATAACAGGTGATTGTTTGCCAGAAAATATATTGAAATAAAAATATTTAATATCATTCATTCTTACACTTGCAACATCTCCGTTTGCATCTATTGCAAATAATGGAATATTAGTTTTTTCATAATGTTTATTGTAAAAATCTAATAATAATTGTCTATCATCTTCATCAAGTGCAGAATTTAAAATAAATTTTGTTTTAGATAAAACTACATAATCCATTCTTCCATCAACATATGCTTTATTTGCTACATTTGTATCATTAGTCGGATTATTTGCTTCTAATGTTCCATTACTAGAATATCTAGGTATTGTATTACTTGTAGCTTTGTAAGTAATTGATAAAGTTGTTTGTCCTGCATAATTAGTTGTAATATAAGCTTTAGGTGTATCAATTGTATTTTCAACTTTATTTAACTTTGTATCAAGTTTTGCATCTACTTCCGTTTGTGTGTAGTAAGGTCCTTCTTCTCCTATGAAATCAAAACTTGTTCCATTCCATTTGTAGTAAGTTGATGCATTATCATGTGTATCATCTTGTAAAACTTTAATAACATCATTTGCAGTTAATGTAGAAGTGTCATAACTTTGTAATTCTTGATATGTTCCTACAATATCTACAACATCACTTCTTAAAGTTAAATCTTCTACAACTTTATTTACATATTCAATATTTACAATGCTTTTGCTTCCATCTTCATCTTTAACAGGTGTTTCAATTTCTGCTTTTCCTTTATCATTTCTAACAATAATAGTATTAACGGAATTTTCACTTGAACGAGTTAAAAGTAATCTTTTTGTTTTTACTCCATTTATTTCTAAAATCAAATAAAAATTTTGTCCTGCTTCATCAAAAATTACATCTCTATCATTATAATCTTCAAAATTGTTATTTAAAATTCCGATATCTTCTACAACTTTAATAAATTTTCCACTAATATATAATCTTTTTAAGAGATAATTCCATTGACTTAATGAAATATCTACATCTTTTGCTACAACTTCATTATAAACATTAAAAGTTAATAATTCTAATGGTTGAATAGTTTTATCTGTGATTAATCTAATAGTTGCTAAAACAACGCCATTTTCTGCTAATATTTCATCTGGAATAACAAATTTAATAAATTTATAAGTTTTTCCATATTTAAAATATAATAAATCTTGTTCTCTATTAAATGGAATTTCTTTTTCTTCTGTTCCATCAAAATTAAATTCATTAGAAACATTAATTTGTTTATCTTTTTCATCTATTGTTCCATAATTCTTATATCTAACAGTAGCGTTTGTATAATCATCATCTTCTAAATCTTCCACATAAACATAAAGATTATTAACTTCACTAGCAGATTGAAAAGCTTTTACATCAGTTATGAATTCTTTTAGATTATAATTTTTGTCATAATAAATATACATTATTTATTTTCTCCTTTCTTTGCAAAAATTCTATCAGCAATTTCTCCTATACCCTCAACATTATTATCAAAACACCATTTAGGTAATGGATTGATAACAATAGCAATTAATTCACAAGGAATTAAAACAGCTAATGTTTCAATTAAAAGTCCGATATTATCTTTTAACCATACAAGTAATACAAGTAATGTTAAAAGTGGTAATATTAGTTTTGAAACACCTGTAATTATTTGTTTCCATATACTAAATTTTGTTTTCATTCCCTCTAAATAAAAAGATATAAGAATTTTAATTGTTATTCCTAAAATCAAAAATACAATGCATCCCCATAATCCTATTTGAAGTTTAGAAGTGCATTGAAATAAATTAAATCTAACAATTAAATAAGTTGCAGGTGCAATTATTGAGATAAATAAAAATGAAAATAATCTAATCAGAAAGTTTTGTTTCTTTTCCATTTTCTTCTTCCTCTCTTTCTTTTTCTTCAACATAATCATAAGGATTGCTAACATACATTCCTTTTTCACATCCAAATACAAATTTTTGTATTAATTCTTTTTTCTTTTTTAATTTGTTCACTTTATCAATAACAATATAATTATAATTAGAATAAAGTTGCATAACTCCACACGCTAACCATAAACAAACTTGAATAGTTGCCATGATGAATAATGCCCAATTCCAATTATTCCAAGTAGCAGTAAAATAAACACTTAAAACTGCTATTAAACTTTGAGATATGGAATTTTGTCCGAACATTTTTATTCTTTGATTTCCATCGTTAGTTTCTTTTTTAGTTTGTGCTACAAAATCATTATCATATTCACTAAATAAATTTAAATTGTAAATCTTTACTCTTATACATTTTTTTAATGCTTTTTTTTGATGTCTTGATAATTTTGAAGTATCAGCAGTTTCAATATAATCTCCATTTTCATCAAAAAACATAGAATATTTTAGTCTTGCTCCCATTAAAATGTTTTGTCTATATCTTTTTCTTTTTTCAATTTCTTCAGTATAATAAAAGTTATCTACTCTTTCCATGTAAGGATTAGCAGTATTACAAGCAGTATTATATTTCTGCATTTCTTCTTCCCATGTGGCAGAATTATAACCTTTTGAAAATCCATTTTCTCCTAATCCTTGTTTAATTATTAATCCAGCTATAATTGATAAAATACTTTTAGCACCTAATTCATTTAAAGATATATCAGCCTTTTCAATAGTTATCATAGAATAAAAGACATAAGCAACAGAAACACCGATGATAATTAAATCAATAATTCCATCTTTAATAAATCGCTTTAATTTCTTTTCTTCCATAATTAAAAGATTTCCTTATATTCTCCATCAACTGCCGATTTAACTTCTTCAATCTTTGCTTCTTCTTTTTCAATCTTTTCTTTTTGTTCTTCTATTGCTTCTTTTGTCTCTTTATTTTCAGTTGTTCCATTGATTAAATTTAATAAAGCAATTTTTCCTTCAGCTGTTTTATCTTGAGCTAAAACTAAAGCTTTCTTCATTACTTCAATATCATTGCTTAATTTATCGATATTTAAAACCATTTGTTTTAATTCTTCAGCACTCATTTCTTTAAAAGAATTTTTTAAAGTATCAACCATTTGTGTTTTTAATAAATCAACAATTTGTTCTCCTGTTAAACTCTTATATTTTCTTGTTTTAACAATTAAAAAAGCTATAACAGATAAAAGACCAGTATCAATGCTCCAATTTATAATTGAGCTTACATAATCCCACGATACATACTCGCTAGCCCAATTTTCAATTTTTTCTTTAATTGTTTTTTCAACTTCTTCTTGTGTTAATTCACTAGAACTTGTTGTTGTTGTAATTTCACTTGAAACGATTTCACTTGTATTTTCGATTTCTCCTGCATATACAATTTTCTTTTCAATAGTAGCACAGCCAGTTCCAATTAATAAACAACCACCTAAAATTAATGCAATTTTAAAAATTTTCTTCATTTTATTCTCCTTTCACAATTACATTTAAAACTTTATGATACGAATTCAATTTTTCATTCATTTTTTCTTTATAATCTTTAAAGTTTTGATTTAATTCATCAATTTGCTTCTGTAAGTCTTTATCTTTTTTATCTAATGGTTTAAAAAAATGATTTAAATGAATATTTTCAAAACATTGACTATCTTGATTATAAATTAAGATGTCATCTTCTTTTAATTCATCATTGACTTTTATATCTAATAAAATCTTCATAAATCTTTCTCCTTTGCTTTCATTATATAACAAAACTTTCATAAATTAAATGACTATTAACTCCACTTTCTTTTTCAGAATAAACTTTTGGAGATTTTGTATCATTTAATGAGACATAAAATGTATCACTTTGAGCATTTGGACTTCTCTTAAAAGCTATAATATCGTTCATAGTTCCATCATCATTTACATGTACAATTTTACAAAAATCACTTCCGATTATATACCAATTAACTATAATCTTGTCATCAACAATCTCAATAGCGATTTTTAGCGTTTCTAAGCGTTCTTCTTCATTCTCCCCTATAATTTCTCCTATTTTATTTTTTCCTTTGTCTACGGCTAAGCTATCAATTTTTACGATAGCATTTGGTTTAACTGAATTGTTAGCAAATAGGTTATTATTATTTAAGAATAATTTTGTCCATTTTACATTATTATTAACATTATAATAAGTAAATTGAATAGTTTGATTTATTATTTCAGCATTATCTTTGTAATAAGTTTTCTTTAAATCATTATTTCTATTATCATCAACTAAATTAAACATAATATATTTTTGATAATTTAAATCAGTAATTAATGGAGATTTTATGAATTTCAATATTTCATCATAAAATGGAATAGTTGTTAAATAACCAACTTCATGAGATTGATAATAATCATTTTGATAAAGTCCCCATTCTTGTGGTATTCCACCTAATCCCTCATCCACATAATTTTGTCTTAAATATGAGCCAGCACTTACATTGTCATAATTTTCATAGATAAAAGCTAAAATATTTTGTGTAGAAATAATTGAAACATCATTTTTATAAGCATTTGCACTATCTTTCTCATAAGAATAATGTATTTTATTTTCATTAAGTACATCATCTCTACATCCACGAATGAAATCTGTTAAGCTTCCGTTTTTAAATTTAATTTTTCTATCTCCATTTTCAATTTTAAAAGTATCTATTAAAACAAAAATGTTTTCATTTTCTTTCCTAATAATAGCTTGATTGTAATCAATATTTTCATAAGCTCTATATTTTGTTGTAATACTTGTAAAATAATTTTGCATAACATAATTTTTTGAAGCAAAATAATTAACATTAATGTAATCTTTTTCAATAGATATAACTCTTTTAAAAATTGTATAATCTTCTTCATATAAAGAATTTAGTGATTGAATTTGACTAAAATCAGTTGCAACTTGATTAATTGAAACAATTTCATTTCCTAATCTATTAATTTTATCTTGTTCTGTATTTGATGTTCTTTCAAAATCTATAACTCCATTATTACTGTTATCTAACTGTTCTATTGCATAATCAATATCTTCATTATTCTTCGTATATCTTAAGCTATATGTATTTAATGGTTTATAGTAAACATCAAAATTAAATAAAGAAAAATTTTCACCTAAAATTGATTGACTTGGATTATAAAAGTTAAATTTATAATTAGTTTTTACATTATATTTAAATGGAATTCCCCCCATATAGTTTTGTAATGCATCATAATCAACATCTTTATTATTTAATAAATTGTTATTTTTTAAATATTCTAATATGTTTTCAAAATAAGAATAATCATTTCTCCACCATCCAACTGATTTACTATAAGTTTGAGAAAAACCTGTAATTTGCTTGCTTCCTATTGAATAACTTAAAGTTCCATATATGAATTTAGCTAAATCTTCTAAACTTCCATTAGTTGGCATGCTGTTATAATCAGTATTTAAAAGCTGTCTCTTGCTAGCTTCAACAACTAATTTTGTAATATCAATTTTTATATTTGTTAATACATCATAATAAAAATTAGAAGTTGTTAAAACATACACACCATCTTGTTTTGTAAATGGTAAAAATTGAGTAATTACTTTATTATTGTCATCTAAATCGATTAATTCATTTTCAATCCATATTTGAACATCATCATTAACACTTAATCTTTCTTCTGTTTCAATATCGCTTACAAGCTCATAATAATTGCCTATATAAGTTGTTTGTCCTATATTTGTTGTACTTCCAAAACTTCCATCTTTATAAATTGTTGTCATTTTAGAAGTTGTTTGACTTGTTTCTGCTATTGGTAAATAACCAGTTTTTATTCCATCTTTTAATAATGTAATTTCTCCAACTTTCTTATAATAAGTATTTATTCCATCAACTATTTTCTTTACAACTGTAACATGAACATTTTTTAAATTACATCTATGTTGTGGTACATTTTCATTTGAGCTTTTTCTATTTCTAACAAAATAAAATAAGTCTATTGTTACTGCGTTATCACTCCATATATATAACTTAGAATTTGGCAATGGCAATGTTGGATTTCTCAAAATCATCGGATATAATGTGTCAACTGTTCCACCTGAAATATCAAGAATATCATAAGTGTTTTGTGGAATATATCTTAAATTTTCACTAACTAAAGAATTTAAAACAAATTTATTGATTTCATAAATAGGGAATTTTGTTTCAATCGTTAAATTGTTTAATTGTTGAATTAAAACTTTTTCTTTATTTCTAAATCCAACTGTTTCACTTATTACTTCATTTTCATCATCTAAAACTTGTTCAAAATTGTTTACTAAAGTATTAATATAACTATCACTTGATAATGATTTTTCAACATAGTTTAATGTTCCTTTATTTCCTATTTTATTAAATTCTTTTTTTTCTTCTCTAAAATCTAAAAAAGATAATTCTCTATTTTTTAAAACAGGAATACAACCAATTTGTATCATTAATGAAGTTAATAATTGTCTTAAAGTAGGTTGAGATAAAGTCATATCGCTACATTCAACATTGAATTTTTGTTCTAAATCTTTTCCTAAAGTTATCAAACTCTCATAATCCCAATTTAAACCATCTTTTGTATATTTTATTTTAGGACAATATAATTCCATATATTGCTTGATATATTGATAGATAGTTTTTTTGCCACTTACTAAACTATGACTAATTGCAAGATTTGGTAATTGTATTTTTTCTAAAAGTTTTGTAGTACTCATCAAATTGATAGTATATTGGTAGATGTGTTCTTTTATATTTGTCTCTTTTTCGATATAATTATCAATTAAAAAAAACTTTTCAAAAATAATTTCATCATTTTCATTCATACAAACGACTTTCACAAATTCATAAGGTTTAATATATAATTTGTAAAATTCTTCTACATTATCTAAAATGATTACTGCACTATCTAAAGTTTCATTAAATTCTTCTGAAAAAGTCGCTCCATTTACGCAATAATAAGCATCATTTATTCTTGATGAAAAATAAACTCTCACATTATAACTCATTTGTTTTCTCCTATACTTCCACTTGTTAGTGAATAACCAGCTCTTTCTCTTGTATAAGATAATTGAGCTTCCATTTGTCTTAAATTGATGTTTTCTTGGTCATAATTTTGATAAATATCTATTCCTAAAGATATAGTTTGAACTACAAATGCACCAACTGCTCCAGCAGGTCCTCCTATTGCAAATCCAGTTGCAATACTTGTTCCAAAACTTACTGCTTTATTTATAACTTGTTTAGCATTATTAAAGTTTCTTTGTCCGATATAATTATCGGTTAATCTAAAATGTTTATCAATTTCATAATTTACTTCGCTTGATATTTCACTTTTTAGTCTTTGATATGTTTGATTTAGCAAAATTGATGTAGATTTTTTAATATTTGAACTATCTTTAGGGTTTGGATTATCTGGTTTGTCAGTTTGAGTAGTTTCTCCACTACCTTTTATTGTTATTACAATTTCTCTTGTATCAGCCATATAACCACCTTTTTATAATGAAAATGTTAATGAAACAATAGGCGTTTCTCCAATTTTTGATATAAGTTTTGCATTTTTATATTTAAATTTCCATTTATTAACTTCTATTCCATTACTAAAAGCAAAAGAAAATACAAAATCAGTATTTGAACTTAATTTTCCATATTTTACATTCATAACATCTTTTATGAGTTGAAAATTAGAATTATAAAGTGTTATAGAAAATGTATAAGTTTGAAAAGTTGAATAACTTTTAGCTCTTCCATTACTATCTCCATAAGGTTGTGGATTTAAAATATTTGTTGCATCATCATCAAAAGATAAAACAGAAATATATTCTTCATTTTCTCCATCGTGATATATAATATTTGATAATCTTACAACTTCATTGCCTATTAAAATAATACCTGATAAAGTAAATAAGCTTCTAAAATCGTTGCTTGTTTCTCCAAAATTAGATAATCCATGAGGTGTATTGTATAATTGTTGAATATCGCCATTTATGTTTAAATTAAATGTTTTAGTATATTCATTTAATAGTTTTAAAGTCTTTTCAATGTTATTAGCTAAACCAAAAACAACAAGATTAATAGGTAAAACACAACTTCCATAATTGATTGTTGCTTCTCCATATTTCACAACAATAAATAAAGCTTCTTCATCTTCGATATGTTCTCTTCTTAAAAATTGTTCTTCTGTATCAACAAACAACTTTAAACCTTTATAATCTTCATTATTGTTTATAATCTTGTAAAAATTACCATAAATTATATTTGTAATCTTTTCATAATCTACTAAAACATTTTCTATCATAAATAATCAATCCTTTCTAAATTAATATTTTGCGAGTTAGCCCAAACTCTTATAGCATCATTTATTGCTCTTAAAACATAGTTTCTATGCTTCCCACTAAATCCACCATACAATTCTACTTCATTTGCATAACTTCCTCTACCTGTATATTTGATAACTCTTTCTTTTTCATATAAACCTAAATCGTACATCTTTGCAGGAATATGAATTTGTAATCCATTTTCTGTTTCTTCTAAATAAATAGTATCAGCTAAGTTATGAGATAAATAGACAAAATCAAAATCTTTTTTTAAATTATTAATAATCAAGTTTGCTAATTCTTGTTTTGCTTCTTCACTAATCATTTTATCGCCTAATTCTTATATAAGTGATTTTTGATGATTTCTTGCAAAATTCATTTTGTTTATGCACATCTTCTTGTTGAAAATCAACAATTCTCCAATAATAATTATCATATTTTACAACATCATCAACTTCAATATCTTTTAAAATATCATTAGTTTTTAACATTATTTCTTTTCTTTGATGTCTAAATGTATTACTTACAACTTCATCTCTGTTATATGTTGGTGTTTCTTCTCTTGCATAAAAAAAACCAGAATATTGTGTATTTTCAATTAAATCACTTAAATTATATTTTTCTTTTGTTTTAGCTTTCCACCATAAAACTTTATTATAATAATTTCTTCTTGTTCTATAAATATCTATCATTTTATCTCCACCAATCTTCAAACCATGAACTTAATCCATTATCTCTTATATGTCTACACCATAATCCACACAAGATTAATTCATTCTTAGCGTTTAATCCAATAGCTATTTTATCAATAGTTGCTTGAGATATGATTTCGCCTTTTTCAGGGTCATAACCACTATCAACTGATATATCTCCATTCTTCATAACATACATAGCTTGTTCTAATAAAGCTAATTTGTAATGAAGCTTTTGATAATCGCTAAATTTAGGATATTCTCTTTCAATATTTCTATAAAACATTGAATTTAAATAACTTTCCATTCTTATTTCAATTCTCATTAAAAAACCAATAGGATTTTCATTTAATTCAGCACCTAAATCAACTCCAAAATAGTTTTTAAAATCATCAGCAGTTATATATTTTGTTTGTAATTCTAACATTATGATTTTCTCCTTTTCTCATATTTTAATATTAGCACAAAATAAAAAGCAATGCAATTTTACTTGCACTGCTCTTTATTGTATCAATAGAAGTATTTATGTACTAGATTACGCTTTTTTAATGCCTGTTAATGTAATTTGGTTGCTTACAGCAATTACTTTATTAGCTCCATCAATTAAAGCAAAATAGACTTTAGCTTCTGTTTCTACATTGTCGCTTCCATCAACTTTTACAGCTTTAATTGTTTCGCCATCAACAACAACTGTATTTCCTAATGCAAATGTATTCTTACTTGTAATTAATGTTCCTAACATACCAGCAGGTGTTGAATAGACTCCATTAACTACATAAGCATTTGTTACAGAACCAGCACTTAATGATACATCAACTTTTGCTGTTTTAGTTGTAGCTGTTGTTTCAGATACACAAGCATAACAACCTACGATTTTATTCTTTGGTACAAATGTATCATGATATAATCTTAAGTTAACTTTATAACCATCAAAATCATCTTGAGTTTCAGGTGTCCAAATCTTAGATTTATTAAGTTTTACAACTGGAACAACTGCTTTTCTTGAACAGATTAAGTAGTTAATAACTTTTGAGTTAACTGATGGATAATAACCATTTGTTTTATCAATTACAATATCAGTAAAGAAACGACTTGATGGTACTGTAACAATTGGTCTTCCCATGTATGCTTTTAATCTAAATGTAATACCTTTTTCACTTGTAAAATCAGCTTGTGTAATGAATTTTGTTACTTCAGTTGAATTTAAGATTAAAGTTTCAACAGCAGGTGAGATATAAATGATTTGGTCTTCTGCTGGTACTTCATGTTCAGTTAACCATTCAAATGCTGAATTGAAATCAGCTAAGATTGTGTTAGATGCAATTGTTTTTTCAATTAAGTTTCCTAAAGCTTTATTTGTATAACTTGCGATAGTAGAAAATCTTAATGCATCAACTTCTGGAATAACTTTTGTTCTTAAGAATTCAGTAAGTAAGTTTGCAATTACTAAACCAGCTGTTTCTTCGTTGTCCATATTGTCAACTAAGAATTGTTTACCACGGTCATATCTTAATTTAAATAATTCCCATGTTGCAGATGTAGAACCACGGCCATAACCATCTCTTGTTCCTACTGTATTGTTTGAATTATCATGTGCCCATGCTCCAGAGCCAGCAACACCCTCATGATTTACTCTGTAATAATCACTTAAACCATCCATTAAGATGCTTAAAATTTTTACATAACCAGCTTCTTGGAAATTTAAGTCAATGTATTTTGAACCATTTTCTAATAAAGCTGTTTTACTTTCTTCAGCAAAAACAGTATCAATAGCTTTGGTTAAATACTTTTCAATTAATGCTATACTATTTGCCATTTTTTATTTCTCCTTTCAAAATTAAAGCAATTTCATATCGAATAATTTTTCAGCTTCTTCTTTTTCTTTAGCTTCTAAACCATCGACAACTTTTTTAAAATCTTCTTCTGTGATTTCTTTGTTTTCAACTTTTCTTCTTAATTCAGCTATAATTTCATCATTCTTATAACCTTGTCTTCTTAAGTCATCAACAATAGAATTCACATCGACTTGTTTGTCATTTAAAATCTTTTCTTTTTCATCCATTTTGATTTCTTTCCCTTTCTTTTATTAGCGTACAAATCCATCTTTAAAACCAAATAAACTTGATGCTAATTTTCTTTCATCAACTGTTTCTTTTACTCCTCTATCAGGAATAATCTTTTCAATAGTTGTGATTGGTTTTTCTTGAGTTGCAACATTTCTCCATTCTGGATGTGTTTCTAACTCTTGTTTTAATGCTTCTCTAGTAAAATCAATACCTTTTCCTTTAAAGTATGTATCAATATCATCATATCTTTGAGGATTAATATTATTTTCTAAAAATGCAAGCTCACGATTTAATTGTAAATTTTGATTTTTGATTTCATCATAATCTTTTGTTCTTTCAATTAAATCATCTAAACCTTTTCCATTTTCAACTCCATATCTTTTATACAAGCGATTTAATCTTTTACTGACAGTATCATTCACTTGTGTTTGAGTAAAAATTGGTTTTTCTTCTTCAACTTCTGTTTTAGGTTCTTCAACAGTAGTTTGTTCTTCCTGTGATGGTTCAGGATTATTTTTCCCATCTTCAACATCTATCTTAGGTTCTGTAATAGGTTGTTCTTCTATTACTTTCTCTTCAAGATTTTCGTTATTTTCCATAGTTTTTAACCTTTCTATCAAGTAATTTCATTATAGCACACATATAATTATTTTTGCAATCTCTTATTAATGTAATCTTGCCACTTATTTATTAAAAATATATCTTTTCTTATTGCATTTTGTAATAAATCACTAGGATAATTCCTTGCAAGTTCTCTATGATATGCTAATCTTTGCTTATATTTTGCTAAAATCAATTGTGCATTTCTCACATCATCATACCATTCTTTATTTGTAGAATGTCTTATAGTTTGCAAATATTCTCTATCTCCGATAGCAGTATGCATATTATATTTATTTATTAAATTCTTTCTTGTATTTCCTAAAACTTCATCAGCAGTTAGCGATTTAAAGTAATGTCTACAATTTGGTCTTGTAATAAACCAAACAGGTCTAAATGTAACCCATTGAAAAGTTTTTGTATTATTTAATTGAATATATCTTTCAATTTCTTCTTTTAAAGATTTATCTTTTATTAATGATTTCCATTTTTCATCAATATAAATTTTCCCTTGATAATCCTTATGGTCTTCAGCACTATCATTGTGTTCACTAGCTAAATAAAATATTTTAGGATTTTCAAGTTTTCTGTTTTCTTTTAACTCATCTTTTAAAATATCGATTTTTCTTTTATCTTCTTTTTTTGTAACGAATTTATAAATATTTTGAGTTAAATATTCATAACCTTTTTCTTCATTTAATTTTGCAAAAACTAAAGTTGCATCAATTATTTCATCTTCTTTAAAACTCTTTTTCATCTTTTTACTAAGTTTTAAAGCGTTATTGTACATTACATTATCAATCGGTAATCCCTTAACTTTATATTTCATTGTGTTATCATAAATTTCTTTTTGTATTTCTTTTAAAGATTTCTTTTCTATTACTCCACAATAAATTGATGTTAAATAACTATTTCTTAGTCTATATAATTGTTTTTGCTCGATTTGTTTTTTATTCCAACTCGTTTGTAATTGTTGTTTCATTAGTAAAATCACCCATATTTAAGCTTTCTTTTTGTTTTAATTCATTAAGTCTCATAATTTCTTTTTCTTTTTCTTCTTTGCTTAAACTATCGCCATATAATCTTTCAACATACATTTCTGTACTAATTGCTCCACTATTAAACATAGGTGTAAGTACTTGAGATAGACTTTCAAAACTTGGATTTGCGAATGAACTAAATTTAACGCTTATTTCATAATCTCTAATTGTGATATTTCCAGTTCTCATATATTCTTCCATCATTAAACACATGCTTAATAATCTTCTTATGATGTCTTCTTGTGATGAGATGATATTGTCTCTTGTCATAATAGTAGTTTTTTCTTTTTCTCTTTGTGCTTCTGCATTATCTTTTAATGAAACATTTAAACCAAAAGATGATGGACTTAATACACCACTTAAAATGTAAGTCAATTTATCCATTGCATCAGCACTATATTGTGTGAAGTTTAGCATAGGTTGAGTTGTATAGATTTTGTCATTTGATTGTCCATCTCCATTTGGATAACTATCATAAGCAACATATTGTCTATTATAAACTTTAGGCATTAATGGTTGTCCTGTTTTTCCATTTCTTTCTAATAAATCTCTTGGATAATATTCAACAGGTGTTGATACTCTTACTGTTTGACTGTCTTGAGATAATATTTGGTCTAAATCATCAAATAAATCAATCTTTCCAGAATAAATTGACCTACCATAATCTTTGTTTAACATGTCCCAAAAATAAACGCTATCAACTCCTAATGGAATATTTAATCCTGTAATTTTCAAGCCCTCTGGATTTAAATCAGCTAATTGAGGAATTGTATCTAATGGTACTTTTTTAACTTCATTATTTTTTTCTAATCTAAACAATTCCCATTCAATGTATGAGTCGCCTTTTGCTGTTCTTCTTGTTTCTAATAAAACATAATCTCTATTTTGGTATGTGTAATAATCTTTATAAACAATACCTATTAAAACTCCATTCTTTCTAATAAAGTTCACATCTTCGGCATCATACCATTCAATTAGTGGTACGCTACTTAAATCTGGATTTATAACAGGTTTAAAAGCCCCATAACCTAATGCTAGTGTCATAGGCATTTGTTGTTGATTAATCTTTACATTAAGTTTATTATCTTTTATAATTTTATCTAATACATCTTGATAACCATCACAAGTATATGTTGCTGTTCCAATAATATTTACTAAAGTATCAACCATAGCATGTGGAATTCCACTATGTACTCTTTTTATACTTTCTTTAGGATTAATACCCCAAAAGTATTTTGATTTATTTCTATTGTAAATTGGTTCTTCAGCATTTCCATAAGTTGCCATAGCTGTATAAAAGTTTAGCAACTCATCACTATCACCATAATACCACCATTTACATTCTTGTAATTTTCTTTTTTGTATATTTTCAGGATTTCCAATGTATGTAAATCTATCATCATTTGGATTTTCATTTAATTTTGTTAATCCTAAAAATCTTAATATTCTATTAGCTATCTTTTCAAATAATGTCATATACGCTTTCTCCTATTTTTTATTATAACACAAAACAACAAAAAAAAAGCAAATATTAACCTTGCTTTTTATAGTTTGCCCATCTTTTTAAATTATTTATAATTGGTATCCAAGCATATTCATTAGCATTTGTTGCATGGTCATCAATATCTTCTCTTAATAATCCTTTTTCAGCATCTTGTCTTGCATTAGATATTTCTCTTATAAGATTTTTACAATTTGAACTAAATTTGTATTCGCCATAAGCCATAATTCTTCTAATAAATGTTATTCTATCTACAATCCTTACAGACTTTGAACTTGGTAAAAATCTAACTGTATTTAATCCTAATCTTTTTGCTTCAACTTCTAAACCTTGCCTAAAACCTTTGTCAGCACAATCTACATAGACTAAAGTTATTCCTTTAAATAAGTCAGGATGTTCATAGCCATATAACTCTTGCCATTCTATTAGCTTTTGTACAATTTCAGTTTGAAGTTGAGGCTCTGTTTTCTTTATAAATTCATTTTCATTTGAATAAAAATATTCATCGATAGCAACTAAAGTTTTGTAATCATTTGTAATGCCTACTAATTGCATAGTTGTTGCACTTCTAAGTTTTACATCTTTGCCTTTCTTTACATTTCCCTCTCCATCGCTTAAACCTGTATCAATACCGATTGCATAACAAGAAAATCCCATTTTAAATATTTCTTGTGGATTTATAATTAAACTTTCATTAAATTCAGGATATGTACTTTCACTTGAATTTCCCCACATTCCTAATGCTTCAATTTTGTAAATCTCAGGTGCAACATTTCTCATTTCTTCCATTGCTAAATCATAAATTTCTTTATCTCTAAATTCATTAATTTTGTAAGTTGAAGTATGCAAATACAAACCTCTTCCATAATCTATAATTAAATTAGGGTCGCACCATTCTTGATATTTATGATTTAGTAAATAGTTTAAATCATCTTCCATTTTTTCTTTAAAAAAATGTTCATATAGCCAATGTTTCTTATTCCAAGCATTAAAACAAAAAGTTATTTGAAAAAATAATCCTTTAGGTAATTTACCACGAATAGAACCATCAACTTTTCTCCAACTTTCATAATCTTTTAATTCAAATGCTTCTTCAATATAAACATCAGTTAAATAACCTTTTTTAACTCTAATAGATTGTATCTTTTGAGGGTCATCCATTCCTTTAAATAAAATAACTTGTTCTGTTGGAATATAAGTAATAGTCATATCGCTATTATTGATTTTGAAATATCTTGTTAATCCTAAAATATCGATTAACATACAAATTGTAGTAAAAGTTGAAGTTCTATGAGATGATAATGTATTTCTAATCATCAAAACATTTCTTCTTTCATCTGTAAGTATTTTATTAATTACTTCTAACCCCACAATTACATAAGATTTTTTTGTATTTCTAGCACCTTTAAAACATCTATATCTGCAATGGCAATTAGTCCACCATCCATTTTCATAGCCTTTTCCTGTTTTTTCATAAAAACTAATTTTCATTATCTAAATCTTTTTGATTACAAACAACAGGAATATCATTTATAATTTCAACTTTCTCTTGTACTGTTTGTTCAACAGTATCTGTTTGACCTAAATATTGTTTTCCTAAGAAAATAGCCATACTAGGATTTTTTTCAGCTAATTTCCATTGCATTCTTCTTAAAGATATTTGACCTTTGCCTCTTTTTACTTTAAAAACTTCGGAAAAAGTTTTCCCATAAGTTCTTCTGCACCAAGCATTCAATGTTTTATCAGTAACATCAAAAGCATCGCACATTTCTAATAAGGTACATTGTAAAGCGCATAGATTTTCAAATATTTTTTTATCGATTTTATTTTGACCACTTAACATTATTTCACTCCTTACGATATTTTTGAATATGAATATTTTGAATATTTTTTTAACATTTTATTAAATTTATCAAAAATAATTTTTTTATTTTTTATAATGTATCCAACATATTTGCATTTTAACCTATGTCTAAAATATTTTTGTTCTGTTATTTGTTGTTTTCCTACTCTATTTGTTCTTGAAGATAAACCAGCTCTATACACATCTCCATATAACTTTTTCATATGTTCTCCTCTTTTTAAACCTGCTTTTAAATATTCTTTTCTGCATCCAGTTAAATCTTTTGTTAATCCTTGAGCTGTTTTTCCATACATTAAAACCCCAAATTGCAATGCTGGTATATTCATTTGTTGTAATTTTAATTTATAATCGATATCATCTTCAAAATCTCCTTGGAATTCATTAGGAACAACACTTAATTTTAAAGCAAAAAAAGAATAACAAAATCTTTCTGCAATAAAATATTTATCAGGTAGTGATGCACCTACCATATTTAATCCTACCATTCCTGCATTGCTTTGTTTTAATAATTCAACCATTAAATCTATGAAATCATTTATCATATCATCTTTTATTTCTTTTGAAGAAAATACTGAATATTTTATTTTAGAATTTTTATTTTCTAAAATATAAGCAAGCTTTAATTGATTTATATTATCATCTAATTGTATTAAATATTTATAGCCGTGTTCTTTTGCATATTTAATTGCATAACTTCTATTCATTGGTGCATACCAAGCATTATCAGATGATTTAAATTTTGATTTATAATATTCTTCATAATCTTTAGGAACATTTATTATTTTCCAATCCGTATTATAATTTTCAGAATTGTTAGAAATAATTAAATGGTCATAATTTATATGAAACTTTTCAGTAGGCCTTTGCTTAGAACTTCCAGGTCTTTTTCCAGATATTTCAACTACTAAAACTTCTTTATTCATTTATAATCGCCATTATTCTATCATATTTATCTTTATCTTTTGTTTTATAATCAATATGATAAACTATTCCATCTTGATTTTTTGGTAAAATAGCATCTATATCATCTGGATTTACTTCAACATCTTTATCTTCAAAATAATCGCTTTCAATAAAACCTGTAAAAATATCATCTAAGCCTTTTAATTCTTCTAATAATTTTTTGTTATCCCAAATTGAATAATCACTAACTTTATTATCTGCTAATCTAAAAGCTTTTATTTGTTTATCTGTTAAATCATCAGCCACAATACAAGGAATTTCATTTATACCTAATTCTTTACAAGCCTTATATCTTGTATGACCAGCAACGATTACATTATTTTTATCAATAATAATAGGCACTTTAAAACCAAATTCTTTTATTGAATTCTTTACATATTCAACTGCTTCATCATTTAATCTTGGATTATTTTCATAAGGTATTAAATCTTCAATTTTAAAATTAACTATATTCATCTTTTTTTCTCTCCTTTTCTTATAGTTTAATAGTTTATAAAATTATCAATATTTCATTTCATTTCTTTTCTCCTTTTAATAAGTTTGCTTAACAGCCCTTGTATTTCAACAAGTATTGAAAATATCTTTCTATATAAAATATTACAACAATAAAAATAAAAAATCAATATATAATTTTTTAATCATGATACCCATGATAGATAGTGCCTTTTTTAAAAACTCTTCTTATATATATATTTTATTTCCTTATATATTTTATAAAATAAGAAAAGTATCATGAAGTATCATGATACTAAAGTATTTTTTTAATTTCTTTTATAAATTATTACAGGTATATCTTCATTTAACAATTTCTTTGGATACCTTTTTTCCCATCCACAATGATAATCAGTTAACTTAATCTTAGATTTTTTAATATAATCATCAACTTGAGTTTCTGAGAGATTAAGATTTTTTTCTAATAATTCTTGAACAATCTTAGCAGAATCTCCATCCAGCATTTCATATAAAACAATCAATAACTTTTTCATTCTTTTTGAATTCATAACTTTTTTCTCCTTTTTGTTTTTCATTAATAATCATTTTTCTTCAATTTTATAAAGTTCTTCAATCGTTGAGTAAATGTATATAGTAATTTTATTTTCAAATAAAAATACTTGCAATATTTTATCTTTTAGCACTTTTTGATATATTTTATCATCTAATAAAATATATAATTCAAAGCTTTTTCCATCAAATATTTTTTCGCCTGAACTTGATAAAATTGAAATTGGCGTAAATACATTTATAATATCTAGTAATTGTTTTAATTCCATTTTGTTTTTCCTTTCTACTCATCTAAATAAACAATTAAAGTATCATTTTCAATATAACAACAATTTACTTCTTTAGATAACATAATATCAAACACAGCATATCGTTGTTCTACATCATTTGCTATTGCCCGATTTATCCAATCAAATAATCCCCATGTTGTTCCAGAAAAATAAACACGATTTTTAGATAAATCATAAATTTTTGTTTCTATATGACTTCTATTTAAAAATTTTAATAATAATAATAAATCTCCTCGCATTTTAATTTTTCCCTTTCTTTCTTTATAAATCTAATTCCTCTAAAGTATAAGGTTTATTTTTTTTCATTCCTTTATACATATCTTTAAAAAAACAAGGTAATCTAATGTCTTCATTTGAGATTTTAATAATTGAGTCATTGATAGTAATATAAATATAATAAGGTACTTTATTATCAACTTTAAATGAACAACATGTTTTTTCAATGCTAATAACTCTATCCCTAAATGGTTTAATAACTGCACTTAAATATTCTTTTTCTTTTTCGTTTAAAATGTTTTCTTCAATCTCAACTTCGCAATCTAAGAAGTTATTGGAATATAAATCTTTATGTTTAGTCCAATCTAGCCTAAAATCATCTTGACAACAATTTATTAGATTAAATATGCATTTTTCACATTTGGTATCTTTTCCACATTCATAATTCTCCCATTGTTCTTTTGTCATATCTCTTAATTTAATTATTTTTTTCATTTTTTCTCCTTTCCAAAATCAACATCTTCAAATTCATAGATTTTATACTTTTTTGATTTATAATAATCAACAAACGAATATGTATTAGTGTTATCATAACAGGTATCTTCTTTATGTTCTTCCCAACAATTCCATGCTAGATAACTGTATCTATTAACCCATTCTTTACATAATCTATCAAATGCTTTTAATAATTTATTTGCTTTTTCTTCTGTATCACAATGTATTGCTAATTTTTCTTTTGAGTTCCAAAAATCTTTAAGTGTTATTTTATTATTTTTCATATTTTTTTTAATCTTTCCTCAATTTCTTTTATAATCTTTTTCACTTGTTGTTTATCTTTTCTTGATTTAAAATCAATATTATTTAATCCATCTTTTATCATTAATAAAAAACATTTTTCATCGGTATTCATATTTAATAAAGCTCTCTTTCAATACGAATTGATTTATTGCAATCAGGACAATTTATAAAACCTTTAGTTGGTTCTCTATCAAATGGTGCAAGTTCTCTCACATCTGCATCATTACAAATAAAATCACAGCCACATCTAGGACACATTATTTCATATTTAGGAATTAAATTTATATTCCCATGTTTTTTTATTTCTATCATTTAAATAATTCTCCTTTTTCAAAATAAATAAATATAAACTAAATAATATTAATGGATACCATCTACCATAAGAAAAGTATATACAATAATATCAAAAATATTAAAATTACTAATGTTACTAAATAAATTCCCATTTTATTTCAATAACTCTCCATCTTTTTCTAACGGCATATACATTTCGACTTTACATAAATAAGTACATTCTTGAATATAAGCTAAAGCATCAATAGCATTCTCTTCTGAGCTATAAGTTCCTAAAATAATTTCATCTTCATCTTTACAAGCAATTATTACATAATCATGTTTTTCTCTTATTAACGATATGTCTTTTATTTCTATTTTATAATAACTATAAGAATTTATTAATGCTAATCTATCTTGTGTTCTAATCAACATTTTTCTCTACCTCAATTATTAAACATTTATTCCTTGCTCTAAAGTTATATATCTTATAACTATTTAAATGAGCTTTTTTGTTATAATATAAATTGCTATATAAAATATATGAATTACAATCAGCTAAAACTTCTCTTGTATCTCTTTCAATAACAATTACATCTTCTCCTGCAATTTGATTTTTTAATAAATCTTTAATCTTCATCTTTCCAAATCCTTTCTGCACATTCAGGACAAACTGCTACTCTCCATATTGTCTTTTCATTAAACCAATTACCAGCATTAATTCCATCGCCAAACTTGTATCTTTTTCCACATTCTGGACATTCAACAATTCTTTCCATATCTTCTGTATAAGTTGTTGTATCACATTCTTTTTTTACATTTGTTTTTACATTATAAACTATCATAAACCTAACTCCTCCAATTTATACGGTTGATTTTCTATCATATTTTTATACATTTTTTTATTTGGTAAATCAGGAAACATCATCGCATCATCATTTTTCAAACTTATATAAATGTAATCTTTATTTAAGCTTTTTATCTTTTTTATAAATTCAATTTTCTTTCTAAATGGTTTTATTACATAACTTAAATATTCTTTTTCCACAGCATCAAGAATATCTGATTTGTATTTTTTTAAAGCTATACAAATTACATCATCTTCATTATAGCTAGGTGCAACAATTAAAACTTCATATTCTTTATATTTTGTATAATCAGTAATAAGTTTTTTCTCTTCATATATTCCATCCAAATAAACCTTTATATCAGTACTTTGTGGAATTGCTTTCAATAATTCTTTTAGCTTCATTCAAATTAATCTCCTTATAATAATAATTCTTTTTAACTTTCATCAAAACATTTTTACAATAATATTTTTCTTCAATTACAATCTTTTCAATTTCATTATCTTTAGGTATTCTTGTAATCAATCCATCCTTTCCATAGACTTTAATCACTAATCTTTTTTTCATTAATATAATTCTCCAATATTTCAATTATGTCATCTAATCTTTCCCAATTATCATTTACAAATTTTTCTAATTTTTCCCAATAATAAATACTGCTTATAAAAACAACTTTGTTTTTTTCTTTTATTGCTTTTACAATTCCTTCATCATATTTAAGTTTTTCTTTAAAGATTTCAATTGTTCTTTGTTCAAAATCTTCTTCTAATAAAGCTCTACCCTCATTGTTTAAAATATCAGGCAAACCTTTATCCATAATTTTTTCTACATATTTTCTGTAATCTTCAATTGTTATCATTTTTTTATCTCCTTATAAATTAATTTTAAAACAATCAATACATTCATAATTTTTTTGTAATGATGTCTCTAAATAGCTATTATTTCCATTCTTAACCCATCCTTTAGTATCTTTTTTTAATTTGTTAAATAATTTTCTTGCTTCTTTTAAATTGCTAGCATTAGCAATTTCGTAATAATCACCACATCCAGATTCTGACATTACTCCTTGCATAATTGAATATTTATATTTGTTCATCTTCATTTCCTCCTTAATCTTATTTACAAATAACATTTACTTCTATAATATATTTGTCTTCTTCAATATCATAAACAACTCTATCATTAGCAACTTTATATTCTAACATTTCAACAGGTAAACTATCTAATGCAACAGAACTTGTTCCTTTGTAAAATTCATCATTATCATCAAAATCAATTAATTTTAAAATAACACTATCTCCCATTTCTCTTAAGTAGTCTTCTAATTTCCATAATTCTGTTTCCATAAATTTAATCTCCTTTATTTATTTACAATACTATTATATCATGATTTAATTG
>JAERMT010000417.1_pt2 | contig 24298 bp, 32 predicted proteins | sample 9267081 | NCBI WGS metagenome assembly JAERMT01 (sample SAMN17071939, study PRJNA684904) | human gut metagenome | isolation source: diarrhea sample from child under the age of five | host: Homo sapiens | place: South Africa: Mafikeng, Mafikeng Provincial Hospital | collected 2019-09
CCATGCGCGGCGAAATCAAAGAAGAGGTCGTTGTCGTGGAAGGGACTGGCGGCGGCCGCAGCAAAGCAAAAACCATGAAAAAGCAAATCGGGGCTAATGATCGTATCAAAGCGGCGGTGCAGCTGGCAAAGCGCTATGGACTGGACAGGCCGGAAGATGCTGACGGTGAGGCACACATTACATTCAAGTTTGAAAGAGGCGGGGACGATGGAGATTAACGTAGCGGACCATGTTGGGCCTGCTTTTGATGCCGTCTTTCAAGATATCATTCATCACCGTCATACCCATTATTGGATGAAAGGCGGCCGTGGCAGTACGAAGTCGTCTTTTGTGAGTGTCATGCTTCCCATCCTGCTATTGCAGAACCCCAAATGCCATGCGGTCGTACTCCGAAAGGTCGGGAACACCATCAAGACATCGGTTTATCCTCAGGTATTATGGGGAATCGATGCCATGGGCCTTAATGGTTTGTTTTCCGCAAAGATTTCCCCGCCGGAAATCACCCTGAAGCATACGGGGCAGAAGATTTATTTCATGGGCGATGATGATCCCATGAAGCTCAAGTCCATCAAGCCGCCATTTGGCTATATCGGTGTGGTGTGGTTTGAAGAATTCGATCAGTTCGCCGGTATGGAAGAAATCCGGAACCTGAACCAGTCCTTGCTTCGCGGCGGTGATAAATACTGGGAGTTCTGTTCCTTCAATCCGCCAAAGTCGAGAAACAACTGGGTGAATGAAGAACAGCTCTATGACGATGCGGACAGGCTGGTACACCATTCCACCTATTTGCAGGTCCCGAAGGAATGGCTAGGCAGCCAGTTTCTGCTGGAAGCGGACAAGCTGAAGGGGAAGAATCTCAAGAGCTACGAGCATGAGTATCTGGGAAAAGTCACAGGGACCGGCGGCGCCGTATTCGAGAATGTGGAGGATCTGCGCATGAGCAATGAGATGATCGCACAATTCGATAGGCTGCATTGCGGGCTGGACTTTGGCTTTGCAGTCGATCCGTTAGCTTTTGTCCAAATGCACTATGACGCCAAGAAGGAAGAGCTGTATATCTTTGACGAAGTATACCAGCAGAAACTCACGAACCGCGCTGTGGCGCAAATTCTGCGCGCAAAGCACCTCACGGCACCGATCATTGCCGACTCTGCAGAGCCGAAGAGCATTGCTGAAATACGTGACATGGGTTTCAACATTATCGGATGCCGCAAAGGGCCTGACAGTGTAGCTTACGGCATTAAATGGCTGCAGGAAAGGCGGAAGATATACATCGATAAGCGCAGGTGCCCGAACACATACAGGGAATTTACCTGCTACGAATACGAGAGAAATCGTCAGGGGCAGTTTATTTCTGCCTACCCTGACGCAGACAACCACGCTATCGATGCCACGAGATACGCCTGCCAGAATGAAATGGCTAGGGCTAGAGTGAAGGTTTTAAGGAGGTGAGAACGTGGATTTAACCGTAGCTAGAAAAATGATACAGAAATATGTCACCGGGCACAGCGAATTTTTAAAACGGGCCCTGACGGCTGACAGGTATTACAACAACCTGAATGATATCCTATTCGCTCCCAGCAGGCAGGAGAAAGAGGCAAAGGGTGATATCGAGAACCCCATGCGCACGGCAGACAATCGAATCCCCATGAGCTTTTACAGCCTGCTGGTGGATCAGAAGGTGTCTTACCTTTTTACTGCCCCACCTTTGTTTGATACACATAGCGATGACGTCAATAAGGTGATTACTGATACACTGGGAGGCAGTTATGCAAGCAGAAACCAAGAGCTGGCCACCAATGCATCCAATGCAGGGGTCGGATGGCTGCACTACTGGATAGATGAGAATGGGAAGTTCCAGTATGCCGTAGTACCCAGTGAGGAGATCATCCCGATTTGGTCGCCCAAATTGTCCCATGATCTGCTGGCAGTGCTCCGCGTGTATCGTGAGTACGATGATAACGGTGACGCCTACAAGGTTTATGAGTATTGGAATGACCGGGAATGTGAGGCTTATCGAATCCCGGAATCGGATGAAACGATGGATAGGCTATTCCCTTATGGCTGCTTTGCTGATTTTTACAATGCGGGATTGTCTGAAGCGGATAACCAGTTTATCCATAACTTCGGCCGGGTGCCGTTTATCCCATTCCGCAACAATCAACGAGCTACCAGTGATCTCAATAAAATCAAAAAGCTGATAGACGCTTATGACAAAACGTTAAGCGGTTTCATGAATGACCTAGAGGATATTCAAGAGGTCATTTTTATTTTGACCAATTACGGCGGGGAAGACCTAAACGAATTCCTGAAGAACCTGAAATACTACAAAACCATTTCTGTGGAATCTGCAGGTACAGGGGATTCGTCTGGTGTGTCCACTCTAAATATCGATATTCCGGTAGAAGCCAGGGATAAGATGCTGGAAATCACCCGAAAGGCGATCTTTACCATGGGGCAGGGGGTAGATCCGGAGCAGCAGGGACTGGATAAGACTTCCGGCGAAGCCATGAAATTCGTTTATTCCCTGCTGGAGCTCAAGGCGGGGCAGATGGAAGTCCAATTCCGCATGGGATTCGACGAATTGCTTCATGCGATACTGCAGCATTATGGGAGGGACACAGCAGGCATCGTACAGACATGGACGAGAACGTCCATTAAAAATGACTCTGACCTTGTGACCATGTGCAGCAATTCCGTGGGCATTGTTTCCAATAAGACGATCTTATCCCGCCATCCATTCGTGGATGATCCAGAAGCAGAAGCAAAACAGATCGAAAAGGAACGCAAAGAGCAGGATGCGCAGGCTGATCCCTATGGAGGGGATTTGGATGGCAAGAAAGATGACTAATTTTTTATTTCCTAACGTGGCAGGTGAACCACGGTAAAAACCGGAGGAGGATTTTATGAATCAGGAAGAATTATTTGCTGAATTGGGCATCGCAGTCGATAAAAAGGAAGCAGCGAAAAAAGCGCTGACTGCTTTCTTAGATGGTGCGTATGTACCAAAATCTCGTTTCAATGAGGTCAACGAGGAAAAGAAGACCTTAACCGCTACTGTAGCGGACCGTGACAAACAACTGGAAACCCTCAAAAAGTCTACAGGTGATCTGGACGCATTGAAGAACCAGATTAAATCCCTGCAGGATGCCAACAAGAAGGCCCAAGAGGAAGCTGATGCGAAAATGAAAGAACTCCGTATCAATGACGCTATCAAACTGGCTATCGTGGACAAAGCGCAGGATGTGGACATTGTTTCCAGCTTGTTCGACAAGACCAAACTCATCCTTGGTGACGATGGAAAAATCACCGGATTGGACGAACAGCTGAAGGAACTGCAGAAAAACAAAGCATTTTTGTTTAAGCAGGCCGGCCCTAACCCGAAGTATGATCCCAAAGGCGGAAACGGAAACCCCAGCACCAATCCATTCGCAAAAGATACGTTTAACCTCACTGAACAGGGAAGATTGCTCAGAGAAAATCCGGAACAGGCCAAAGCCTTCGCACAGGCCGCCGGAGTAACCATTTAATCTAAAAGGAGACAATACAAATGGCAGGAACTACTATTTCCGATATCATCGTCCCGGAACTGTTTAATCCATACGTAGTGCAGAAAACCATGGAGAAATCTGCATTTTTCAATTCCGGTATTATTACTAGAAGCCCGGCATTCGATGCCCTCGCAAGCGAAGCAGCACGTACTCACAACATGCCATTCTTCGAAGATCTGCAGGGAGACGCTGACAACATCGTAGAAGGGCAGACCATCGAAGCACAGAAAATCACATCCAAGAAAGATGTATCCACTACCATCATGCGTAGACAGAAATGGAGTGCTTCCAATCTGTCTGCCGCACTGGCTGGTAAGGACCCGATGGCCGCTATTGGCGACTTGGTAGCAGGCTATTGGGCTAGACAGTACCAGAAGGAACTCATCAATATCCTTGCTGGCGTATTTGCTTCTACTTCCATGAAAGACCATATTCTGGATATTTCTGCACTAGAAGGGGAAGCTGCCAACATTTCTGCCTCTGCAGTCATCGACACCCTCCAGCTCATGGGCGATGCACAGGATCAGCTTTCCGCTGTGGTGATGCATTCTGCTACCAAAGCATACCTGAAGAAAAAGAACCTCATTTCTACCGAAAGAGATTCTACCAACGTAGAATTCGATATCTATCAGGGTCGTCGTGTTATCGTAGATGATGGATGCCCTGTAGTGAGTGGTGTATATACCACCTACTTCTTCGGTACCGGTGCCTTTGCTTACGGTGAAGGTTCTCCGGTTCGTTTCGTGCAGACCGAAACCAAACGTGACCCGGACGATGGTGCAGGCGTTGACATGCTGTATAACCGTCGCTGCTTTATCATGCATCCACGGGGAGTGGCATGGACTAACAAAAAGAGAGCTAACCCGGAATCCCCGACTCGCGCGGAACTGGCGGATGCCACCAATTGGAATCGTGTATATGAATCCAAAGCTATCCGCATGGTAGCCATGAAGCATAAGGTTGGCTAATGATGGATAAGCAGTCAGAGAATGAAGCATACTGGGCGGCTAGAGCCACTGCCTACGAGGAAGCGTGGCACAATCGTTGCCAGACTACTGTAGAGCGCGATCTGGCGGCGTATTATGAGCAGGCTCTGGCTGACATCCAAAGGGACATCGCTGCTCTGTATGGGCGCTTCGCGAAAGATAACAAACTATCTATGGCAGAAGCGCACAGACTGTTGACGGGCGATGAATATCGCGTCTGGCGGATGAGCATGGAAGAATACCTGCAGGGGATCGAGAACGGCAGCGTTCTGTCGGAGGAACTGGACACCCTCGCTATGCGAAGCCGCATTTCGCGTCTGGATAAGCTCTATGCAGAAACGCTGAAGGCTCTTGACCGGCTGGGACGCAAGACAGAAGACCGCATGACGGACTTTCTGATGGATGCCTATAAGGATCGTTTCTACCACGGCATTTATGACGTGGCAGAACGGACGGGAATCATGAAGGCGAATGTCGCTATTGATGACGATACGGCACAAAAAATCGCCGCTGCTCCGTGGAGCGGAAAGTCCTATAGCCAGCGTATCTGGAAGAATGACCAGCAGCTCGGCGCGGCCCTTCGCACAGTCGTGTCGAATGGGCTGCACCGCGGGCTGTCCGTCCCTCAAATGGCAAAAATGGTAGAAGACAAAATGCATGCCGGTCTCTCCAATGCGAGAAGGCTAGTACGGACGGAAATGAACTATGTTCAGAATCGTGCAGCCGCTGACAGTATTAAAGAGTCCGGCATGAAATACTACCGTTTCATTGCTACATTAGACAGGCGTACTTCTGTTATATGCCGGTCACATGACGGTCATGTCTATTCCATTGATGAATACCGCCCTGGTGAAAATGCACCGCCACTTCATCCTAACTGTCGAAGTACAATCGCGGGCAGCCTGAAAGGCTGGCATAGCGAAGAGGGCGCTCAAACTGCTAGGAATATTGATGGGAAAACGGTACATGTGCCTAAGGGTATGACATACGATACATGGTATGAAAAGTATATTATCCTACAGCCAGCTCCAGCTAACCCCCCGCTATCAATCCAGTCTATTAAAGACGCTATCTCACAAAAACCACTTAAGGATATGAACGTATCTGATGTGTGTCATATAGGTGAAATGGTAAATCAGTTGTTAAAAGTAGACCAGCATATTGGGGACAAACAAAAGCTAAAGGAAATTTTCGGAAACTTTAGAGAAATGGGAGGTACCATCCGAGATGACCAGTGGGCTAAAGGCAGTTCTAAGGTAAATAAAGAAATGCTAAGAAATGCATTTTCTGTATACCCAAAGGCATGGGCAGATTACTTGGACGTTACAAGTCGGAAGCTTTATACGCTCAAGGCTGACAGAGGATTCTTTATTAGCGGGGCTGTAATGGCAAACGGGAAACGTTATGCTACAAAGTTCGACAATTACCGTGAGAATTATGTTTCTATCCATATGAATGGCGTGCGAAAAACAACTCCGTTTCATGAAATTGGGCATTATGTAGAATTCTTTAATTCCGACGCTTTAAAAATATCAAAAGATTTTATCGCTCAAAGAACTAAAGATGAGAACCCAGTAGCGTTGGCGGAATTATTTCCAGGATTTGGGTATAATGATACCGAGATTACTAAAAAGGACGATTTTATCAATCCATATATTGGTAAAGAATACACCAGTGCTTCAGAAGTTCTTAGCATGGGGCTAGAACAAATCTATGAACCCACAAAATTTGTGAAAAGCATTAGCGTCGATTCTGACGGGACGGAAACGCGGAATTATGCTATAATAACAGATGATAGAGAATATCTTAATCTTATTATTGGTCTGATATTAATGGCATAAACGGGGGGATTAATATGCCTGCAGACGCATTCGGGACTAATCTTGATATAGCAATGGCGGATTTAACTCGTGCAAAGACGGAATACTTAAAAGTATTCGGCCAGCATTCTCTTGAGCGTGTTACGTTATTGGATCCTGTACACCCTGTTGCAAGTGAGTATAAATTAGCAGCGAAGAAACTTTGGCGTGCGATAAAAACGAAGCAAGCAATTCCTCAATTTGATAAGGAAATTTGGGATACAGTGATATTTTAAACAAAAGCACTTGCGAGCTGCAGGTGCTTTTTTGATACCCTAAAAAGTAGGTGATGCGATGAAATATATTTCTCAAGAGGAAGCCAATGCGGCCATTTATGACAAAATCATGGAGGTCAAAGGAGATTATAACGGCATGGTAGAGGAATCGCCTATCATCAACGATACAAAGCTCCGAATGTACGTGGAGAAGTTTGTAGTGGATGTGATGGATTACTGCCACCGAGAGGATTTCCCTGATAGCCTGATTTATACGGCGGTGGAGCTTATTACTAAGTGGACGGATGCGGAGACTTCAGGAGAAAAAGCACCGCTGAAATCTCTGAAACAGAATGATACGGAATTTACCTTTGCGGTATCTGATGTATCTTCTACTGGAAATCCCCATGAAGCAGACTTCGAGAGTTTGAAACCAAAGCTGAACCGTTTCCGCAAGGTGGGAGGTAGGCAGCCATGGAATTCGTAGGAATGAAGCGGTTGCTGAAACAGTTTATGTACAATGACCGCATGACTGTGTCCAGACAAGTCGCTTCTTTGGATGCAGAGGGAGCTGACGACTATAGGATTGAGGAAATCTATCACGAGATTCCCTGCCATTTGGGCAGCTACGAAATCAGCTTGACTGGGAAACAGTCCGATCGGGGCGATGTGTTGACACAAAAGCTCCGCATTGATTGCGACCCCCAGTATGATATACGGCCTAATGACATTCTGGCCATTCAGACGGCAGCGGAGCAGCAGTTCCTGCTTCGTGCCGGTAAGGCTTTGAACTATCCTACTCACAAGGAAATTAACGCAGAACGGGAAGGGGAGGAGGCCTGATGGGCGAAGAAATCACCGGCTTCGACCAGCTGGATGCCAAGTTGCAAAGCATTTTGGATCAATCACTGGCTAAGAGAAACAAGTTCGTCGCGCAGCAGGCGGAGCTGCTGAACGGTCGTGTCAAGGACAACACACCGGTGGATACCGGTACGCTTCGAAACGGCTGGCATAGGAGCCGCGCCGCCAAGGGGGCTGCTACAGTTTACAACAATACGCATTATGCGGGGCACGTAGAATTCGGGCACCGCATACGAAAGCGCGGGGGCGGGTGGGCGAAGGATAGGAAGGGCCGCACGCGGTTCGTTCCCGGTGCGAAGATGCTTCATGAAGGATTGGCGGAAACGGAAAGGCAATTCAAGGCGGATGCAGAAACCATCATGGAGGATTTGCTCTCATGATTACCTATAGAAGTCTCAAGAAAACGCTTACGGCGTTACTAAAAAACAAATTTCCAGATTGTAAGGTGCACTTCGATAATGTAGAAAAATCGAATGCGCCTTATTTTTATGTCGAAATGCAGCCCTACACATCAACGGTGGATGGGGAAGGCGTATATCATGACCGCAATATCGAGATTGACATCCAGTATATTCCTGATGAGGACTTATTCGGACGGATTGACCGGATGAAGATTTATGATATTGTTCAGATCCTCGATTTGGCGATTCGTCCTGTCTTTTATGTAGAAGATAGAGCCATCACCATTCCGGAAGCCGAAACCACTGTCCATGATGAAGTGCTGCATTATATTTTCCGGTTACAGTTCACGGACGCTGACATGAGTCAGGAAGAATTTGAACTGATGGAAGAGCTGACGCTCAATTTAAGGAAGGAGTAACAATATGGCAAATGAAGCTGAAGTTTTTGGCCTGCCACAGGTACTGATTGATTTTAAAACCAAGGGAACTACGGCCATCAAGCGCAGCGCTCGAGGCATTGTGGCGATGATCCTCAAAAATGAGGAAACTGATGTCAGCAAGTACTACAAAATCAACGATGTTTCTGACATTCCAGATGAAGGACTGACCGCGGAAAACGTAGATCTGATTAAAAAGTGCTTGCTGGGGACACCGCTTCGCATCCTGGTATATACTCTGCCAAAAGCAGACATCTCTGAACCAACTCAGAAACTGGCCGGTATCCTTGCCAAACTGGAAAGCGTAAAATGGAATTATCTCTGCTATCCGAACAGTACTGAACAGGAGCAGCAGGATATCGTTTCTTGGATCAAGTCTGAACGAGGAAACAAGAGAAAGACTTTCAAGGCTGTGGTGGCTAATCAGGCAGCGGACCACGAAGGCATCATCAATTTCTGCACCGGCGGCATCAAGGTAAAGACTGATACCGATTCCAAGGGGAATCCGGTGTATACCACCTACACTGCTCTCCAGTACACCGCTCGTATCACCGGTATTCTGGCCGGTCTTGCGCTTGACCGTTCTGCTACCTATTTCAAGCTGACCGAAGTCGAAGAGGTAGAACAGTATGAAGATATCGATTCTCTTATTGATAAAGGCCAGCTGCTTCTCTTTGATGAACAGGATGGGGATGGAGTCAAGATTGCCCGTGCATGCAATTCTCTGACTACCTTCACCACAGATAAAGGCGAAGATTTCCGCTACATCAAAATTATGGAAGCGGTCGATATGATTACCGATGATATCCGTGATACGTTCAAGAAGTACTATGTTGGCAAAGTCATCAATGACTATGACCATAAAATGCTCTTCATCACCGCTATTCTGGTGTACTTCGATGAAATCAAAGGCAATGTTATTGACCGTGACGGCAATAACACGGTAGATATCGATGAACAGTATCAGGCGAATTATGCTAAGCTCCACGGGGAAGATACATCCACCATGACGGCTATGCAGATTCGTCAGTACAATACAGGTACTAATGTGGTACTGGCTGGCAGTGTGAAGCCAGTCAACGCCATGGAAGATCTGAACATTGTATTTGTTATGTAATGTAGGAGGCATGAATAATGGCTAGAGCTGCAGAAGATGTGAAATACAGAGGCCGTCGTCGCTGGAATGGTTCCCACGGAAAAGTATGGTGGGATGGTGAACTTCTCTTTGAAATTGAATCCTTTGAATGTAAGGTAACGGCAGACCGCGAGGACGTGCTGATTGGCAATTCAAAAGACTCCAAAATCGTATCCCTCACCGGTTCGGGTACGCTGACAATCAAGTCTGTTATTAACCGCAACATTAACGCCTATCTGGAGGAGTGGAAAAATGGCCATGATCCGAGAGCTACGCTTGTGGGGCTGCTGGATGATCCGGATGCCGTAGATGGACAGAAGGAACGCGTGTCCATTGATAATGTATTCTTTAATGAGCTTGCTCTGATGAATTTCAAGAAGGGTGAAGTGGTCGAGAAGGAATTTCCCTTTGGATTCACTCCTGAGGACGCAAAGTTTATTGAAACAGTAGAATAGCGAGGTATGAGAATGGCTGTAAGTATTGAAGAACTGATCGAAATGAAAGAAGCCGTAGCAGCGGCGAAGAAAGAAAAGTATGACATGGAAACATCCATCGGCGTCATCACGGTAAAGAAACCGACGGCAGCGATGGTGCTCGAATCCAAAGCTACGGAGGGGGATGGAGATGCGTATCTCGTGCTGAACTGCGTAGTATCCCCGAATCTGAAGGATGCCAAGCTGCAGGAGGCCTATGGGTGCGTGGAACCGACGGATATTGTGCGTAAACTGTTTGATGCAGGCGAAATGACTCGGATCGCCGTGGCTATTCTTGATTGTGCAGGTTATAACAAAAACATCGTGCGAAAGGTTCACGACGACGCAAAAAACTGATTGAAGGGAACTGGGAGGCTGCCACGGCGGCCTTTTTAGTTTCCCATGGTCATTCTCTCTCTTATTTCTTCTCACTGTCGCCGGTCGAGAAGATCTTCTGCCATGCGGCTATGGAGGCAGAGGATGAGAGGGCGGCCAAACTGGCCGCAGTAGGCATGACAAGGCAGGTGATAGGATGAGCCAGTATGTATTGAGCGCTACGCTCGAGATGCGGGATAAGATGACGGCTGCCATCAAGACCGCGAAGAAAAACGTCTCCGGGTTTAAAACTTCTGTAGTGGGTTCGCTGTCGGCGGTCGACCGGCTGACGACGGCCAATGGCAGACTGGCAGCATCTGCTGTCAAGTCTGCGGCCGAAATCAAGAAGACCGCCAGCGCACTTTCTGGGATCAAGGGAAATCATCGGGCGGCAGTATCCGTGACGGATAAGGCAACGCCTGCAATTACCCGGATCAGGAACCAGATGAACAGCATCCGCTCGAAAGAGGTAGCTATTAACCTAGTACAGAAGGGCGGCAAGCTGAAAAACAGTCTTGATGGGCTTGCTTCTGGCATGCTTATGAATACTTCGCTGCAGATGCTTGGCGGTGCGGGAGTCGGCTTTGGTATTTATAATACTGTGAAAAGCTACATGGACTTCGAGCAGACCATGTCCGGCGTCAAGGCGATTTCCGGTGCTACAGACGAAGAATTTCAGAAGCTCACGGCGTCTGCTTTGGAGATGGGGGCGAAAACGAAATTCACCACGACAGAGGCGGCGCAGGCGCTCACTTATATGGGCATGGCGGGCTGGAAGACTGAGGAAATGATCGGCGGTCTTCCTGGCATCATGAATCTGGCTGCCGCCTCTGGCGAAGACCTGGCTTCGGTATCAGACATCGTAACGGACGCTATGACGTCTTTTAAAATGGGGGCCGATGAAGCGGGGGAATTCGCTGACGTGCTCGCTGCAGCGGCTGCCAATTCTAATACCAATGTCGGAAAGATGGGCTACACATTCAAGTATGTAGCGCCGCTTGCGGGGGCTCTTGGCTATAACATTCAGGACACGGCGCTCGCTATTGGTGCGATGGCAGACAGCGGCGTTAAAGGGGAGCAGGCCGGCACGTCGCTTCGTGCACTGATGACTCGTCTGGTATCGCCGACAAAAGACGTGAAAGAAGCGATGGCGACACTGAGCCAGCACATCGACGGCGGGTTCTCTGCTATCGACACGGCAACAGGGAAGATGAAACCGCTCCGAAAGATTCTGCTGGATTTGCGAAAAGGGTTCAAAGGCCTCGACGAAGCCACGCAGGGTAAAGTTGCCTCTGATCTTGCCGGGCAGGAAGCCATGTCTGGTTTACTGGCTATCGTCAACGAATCGGATGACAAGTTCGAACGGCTGACGAAAGCCATAGACGGTTCACGCGGTGCCGCAGATAAGATGGCAAAGACTCGCCTGGATAATTTGGCGGGCGATCTGACCTATCTTTCAAGCGCATGGGACGGGCTGACGAAAAACCTGCTGAGTGGCCACGTATCTAGCGGCCTTCGCGATTTGGCGCAGGAGAGTACGAAGCTCTTAAATCGGTTCAATGAAAATATCAAGGACGGGCTGGATTTTGGTGACGTATTTGATATAGTCGGGACGCTCGTCATCGATCTGAAGAACAAGTTCCTGCAGCTTGATGGCGTAGGCTCCGTTCTAGCCGGCGGGGTGCTGGCCGGGGCGCTCTATAAGATCGCAAAGTTGACGAAGAACGGCGTCGATGCTGTCTCAAATGTGCTGCATCCTAAGACTGGAGGCATTGCCGGTGGCAGGAACGGTGCATTAAATGACATGGTGGTGTCTGCCAACACAGTTATCGTCAATGGTACGGTAAGCTCTGGCGGCACAGGCATCGGCGGAGCTGGCTCTATCCCCGGTACAAAAGCGGATGGGAAGATTGATGCAGGGAAAGCCGCCCGGTACGGAAAAATCTTCGGACGCGTCATGATGGGCGCTGCTCTTGCCACTTCTGCTTACGAGGTCTACCGTGCAGCGCCGGAAGAACGTGGCGCTGCAGCCCTAAAGGCGGGCGGCTCACTTGCCGGCATGTATGCCGGTTCCAAAGCTGGCGCGCTGGCCGGCGGGGCCATCGGAGGTGCTTTCGGCGGCATAGGTGCCGTTCCCGGCGCGCTGATAGGCTCGATTATCGGTGGACTGGGTGGCAGCGTTTTCGGCAACTATATCGGGAACGGTCTTGCTAATGGAACTTTTGGTGCAGGCCGTCTGCAGTCTATGAAGGAAGCGACCATGTATCGGGACAATGCGTCTCGCGGTATGACCTACGAGGACTATGACGACATCACTAAAACCATGGAGCAGGCAACGGAAGAACGCTCGAAGGTGATCGGAGACTTGTGGAATAACGTCTGGGACGGACTCAAGGCGCACGGACAGGAAGCTGTCGAGTCTATCAAAGGACAGTGGAGCGATGTGGCGGGCTGGTATGACGCTTCCGTCTGGGATCCTATTGACACCAGCGCAGGGACTACGGGAGCTGACATCGGATCCGCGTTTACGGATGCGTGGAGCACAGTGCAGGGTGCATGGAGCGGTGCAGCAGCATGGTTTGAAGCAAGCGTCATGGCACCGATTTCCTCTAAAATTTCGCAGATTTCTGCCAGTGCTATGAGTCATTACTCTTTTGGAAGCGATGGTTCTGTGCGTGTCGGTGACAGCGTGCCGATGGACGCCGTAGGGGATATGCATTTCTCTGGCGGTTTGGCACAAATCAATGAACACGGCGGCGAACTCATCGACCTGCCGCAGGGCAGCCGGATCTATCCGGCGGGGAAAACAGCACAGATCATTTCTCGTGAAGTACAGAATTCGACCGCATCTGGGAACTCTGTCATGGTTACGGGAAATACGTTCGTTGTGAAAAATGAAGCCGATATGGACAAAATCGCTTATACCATCATGAGAGCCCTCGAACAGGGCTATGCAAACTACGGAGGTGCGTAATGAAAGCATGGGGAGCACTTGGTACCGCGTTAAATATCGCCTCCGCAATCTTAGGTGGAGGCAGCTCGAAGCGGCAGATCATTCTTTCTTGTGAAACGGAAAAAGTCACGCTGCCTGTTACGCCGCGTGTATACGAGGTATCTACCGGGCAGGGGAATAAGGTTGTCAACGTCGAGCAGGTAGGCGAGGCACTCGTCTTTGGGCTGCCTCAGGCGCAACGGATTTCTTTCCAGTGTTTTTTTCCAGCTTCGGTACATGACTACCCCTTCGTAGTTGGGGATGCACTCGAACCGTCTTTTTTCGTCGAAAAACTAAGGAAGTGGAAGGAAAGCAGAAAGCCTGTCAGAATCATTATCACTGATTCGCCGGTCAACCTTATGACCGGTATCATGAAATTCGATTACAAAGAACAGGATGGAAGTCGAGATATTTACTACGCTTTGACTCTCACCGAGTACAAGGATCTGAATACGCCACTTGCCAACAACAATAAGCAGGTAGATAAGACCACGGGCTTGAAAGACAGACCATCGCCAGACAAAAAAGCAGATTCGGCAGCTAAACTGAAAAAGGCGAAAGATGTGGTGGACGTGGCCAAGAAATGCTACGGGCAGGCCAACAAATGGCGTCGTATTGCCCAAAGCAATGATCTGAAAGATTTGGCTATCAATAACGCTGATAAGATTGGCAGGTTGATCATCAAATGATTGTCAAGCACGAATACATAACGACTGATAGTGATGGGGAAAAGACTCCGCATGTAGATGACATCACGCAGCTAATCAGCCGCATCGAGTGGTCCGGGTCCCGTTTGCAGGCTGCACGGCGCCTTGCCTTTGATGTGGTACAGGACTATCGAGATCCTAACCTACCTAATCATCCATTGGATAATGGCGATACGGTATATGGGTACGATGAGGACGGCACGCTTCGATTCCATGGGCATATATTTCATCTGGAGCGGGACGTGCAGGCGTCTAAAGTCTCTGTCACTGCCTATGATAATTTGTTTATCCTGAATAAAAGCAAAACTACACGTAAATTTACAGACATGACTCCTGAAAGTATCACAGAGTCGATTTGTAATGAACTGGGAATCGAAACGGGCAATATCCTTGCTACAGGGACACCCGTTTCTTTCATTGCTGTCAGGAAATCTGGCTATCAGATTATTCTCATGGCGTATACCGAGGCGGCGAAGCAAACAAAGAAGAAATATGCCCTGTTGATGAATGGCAGTAAGTTGGATGTAGTCGAAAAGGGAACTCTCATCGAGGACTACGAAGCCAATGGGTATACCAATGTATTGAATGAACGGTTTGCCGAAAGCATTGAAAACATGGTGAATCAGGTCGTGATCACTGATGCAGAGGGGAATGCCACAGGCTATCAATCCGAAGATGACCAAATCAAAAAATATGGCTTGATACAGGATGTATATAAGACCAATCCCAAAGCCAATGCACAGCAGGAAATCGAATCGTTGCTAAAAGGCCCTGATAGAACCGGCACCTTAGATATGCTGGGCGATTATCGGGTGGTAGCTCCCTATTCCATTGCCGTGCAAGAGCAATATTTCAAAGGCCAGTTTTGGATCAAGAGTGATAGCCATATCTTTGAGAATGGTATGCACACCATGAAACTGGAACTGGAATTTGAAAACATTATGACCAAAGAGGAGGCGGGAGCCAATGGCGGATAAAATTCCAACTATCGAACAGTCGGCCAATCGCATGATCGGGTTGATGCACCAGGCAGGGAAAGACGAGCAGGTGCAAATGGCTCAGATGGGTATCGTGCGATCACCGCCTCCCGATATCGCTATTGATGTCAACACTATCCAGCTCCACAAGGAAGATGTTTATATCTCCAGATATCTCATGCCCGGTTATACCAGGCACATGGTAGGCGAGACGTCCTATCGTGGCGGTGGTGGCGGTTATGCGGAATACGCCAGCCACAATCATCCTATTGATAACGATGAGACATGGACGGATACGCTAAAGCCGGGAACTATCGTCCTAGTGATACCTTTGGAAGGTTCAAAGAATCTAGAAGGAAATCAGCTATATTGGATAGCAGATAGCGGGGGGGAAACTATGAGTGAAGCGTTCCCTTTTGTCGGTGCCAGCGAGGCTTTGATTCAGGCTTCCTCTGATACGCAGGATCTACCGTTATTTAAAGAATTCGCATGGGATTTTGAAAAGAATTGTTTCCTGTATGACAAATCGGGGAAGCATATCCTGCTAGAAGGCACCGAGGCTATCAAGATATGGGTATATAAAGCATTGGCCACAGAACGCTATACATACCTTGCTTATTCGTGGCAGTACGGTATTGAAATCAAGCCATTTATAGGATTGGTGATGGGAGTACAGGAACGAATCAGCGAGCTGAAACGAATGATTACGGAATGCCTTATGGTAAATCCCTACATTCTATCCATCAATGATATTTCATTTTCACAGGAAGGGCGAAAGGCGACAGTAACGATTGACCTGACAACGGTCTATGGGGAGGTGAGTGCGTAATGTATGTAGCTAGAGATCAGAACGGAATCCTGCAGGAATTACAAAGACAAAGCGGGATTGAAGCGTCGAAAATCGAAGGAACCTTTGAAAATGATGTGTTGGCGTCCAATAGCTTTGAGTTTGCGAAGAGCGAAGTTGAAATCGAGCAGCTCTATAAGGCTGCCTTTGCGGATACATCATGGGGTGAATACTTGACACTTCGCGCCGCGGAGTTCGGCATTGATAGGAAGCCGGCCGTTAAAGCCATTGGGGCCCTGACTATCACCGGTACCAAAGGTATCATCGTCCCGCAGGGCTCCGTATTTTCAACCGACAATAATGTATATTTTACGACTGATGCAGCATGTACCATCGCTGATAACGGGACCGTGGATGTAAAAATCACGGCGCAGATCGCTGGCACTTCGGGTAATGTGGGGGCCAACACCATCGACAAGATCCCTATGAGTATTCCCGGGGTGTCGAAAGTCATCAATAAGGATGCTACCCACGATGGGTTTGAAGAGGAAACAGACGAATCTCTCTTGAAACGGTACTTGGTACATGTCAGAACGCCTGCCACGTCGGGGAATGTGATGCATTATAAGGAATGGGCCCTCTCCGTAGCTGGTGTGGGGGATGTGAAAGTCATTCCCCTATGGAACGGCAATGGCACGGTCAAGGTGCTTGTTACCGACGTCAATAAAAATGCAGCCAGTCAGGAACTGCAGAAAAAGGTGGCTGATTATATCGAGACGGTACGGCCCATCGGTGCCACTGTGACCGTAACGGCGCCGGCATATCTCAATATCAACGTGACGGCTAACGTAAAAGTCAATCAGGAATATTTACAGGATTATGCGTCTGTGCTGAAAAATACACTGGATGCGTACTTGGTAGATAGTGGATTTGATAGTGATTATGTATCCATTGCCCAAGTCGGCAAGGTACTGCTTAATAGTGGTGCTATCTCAGACTATGACTCACTAAAAATCAATGGTGGTATCAGCAATGTAAAGATCCCACCAGGATATCTACCCAGAGCTAGAGATATAGAGGTGACCAAGGTTGAATAGTCTATTGAGAATATCGGATAAGATAGATATCACTCGATATCTCCCTCCTTTTCTAAAAAAGGATCCTAATTTCCGTGCGGTGTGTGATTCTTGCTCATGGGAGCATGAAAATATCCGAAAAGCTATCCTTGATGCTTTGAACCAATTCTTTGTGGAACGAGCAACATGGGGATTGGAGATGTGGGAAAGGGTATTAGGAATACCCACAAATCCCCTTGAAAGTACTGAGATGCGTAGAAAGACCATACGGCTAAAGTTGCGGCAGCCAGGAAGCGTAACCGATGAATTCATGACAAAACTGGTAAACCAGTACATATCTGACGCGCAAGGAGTTGTTCTGTCATTCCCTAGTGAATACAGAATTGAAATACTCTATCATGGTGGAACAGTCCTGGATTATTCCAAATTGCGAGACGCAATCAATCTTTATATACCTGCTCACATCGGGTATAAGCTGATGACCATCACCAAGGCAGACCTTGAATATCATGGAGGCGGAACTGTGCAGTGTTACCGGAAAAATCTTGTTGATATGTCTGTAAAGTACAGCATCAATGTTGATGATTCACCACGCTATATTGCTGGCGCAGTCGTTCATAATTACAAGCTCATTAAAATTTCGGGGGGGGCAATAGACCATGGCTAAATTTCCAAATCTAACCTTTACATCTCAGGGCACGCAAATGCTTGTTCAGGCTCAAAATTCTCATACGTTAACTTTTACTTGCGGGAAACTCGGTTCCGGTGTTCTTGCAGATTCGGATGATATCTCCAAATTCACGGATTTGAAATCTCCGAAAATGACACTGCCGATTGTCAGCAAGGATGACAGCAACCTTGAAAAAATCGTCCTGACTTTTGATACATCGAATTCGGCGCTGGAACAGGGATTTGTTTCCAGGGAAATCGGCATCTTTGCTAAACTCGATAACGGATCCGAAACTCTGTATGCATACTCCAATGCCGGCAACAACTACGATTACATTCCGAGCAAGGATACTCCATCCGATGAAAACCGTCTGGTCGTCACTCTGGTAGTCAGCTCTTCTGCCAATATCTCTGTGCAGATTGACAAATCTATCGTCTACACGCATAAGAGCGATGTGGAAGAGATGATCAATCAACGGCTTCGAGTGGCACCTACAGCATCGGCACCAACTGATATGGTAGACGGCGGCATTTGGATCGAAATTTTGGATTAGGAGGAACGATTATGGCAATTATCAAAAATGGACGCATCAACATTTGGAATGCAGTGAAGAAACAGTTTGAAACTGTGCATCCAGAAACAGAGACCGTAAGAATCACAGACTTTGCGGATGGTATCGTACAGAAATTGGCACTCACATCTGCTATGACCGCAGTCACCGCTCTGCAGACAGATTCATGGTTTGGGAAGCTCTTGAAAATGGCACTGACGGCTTCCGGCGTGAAGTACAATATTGCGCAGAACGGATATGTTTGCTTCGGCTCTCTTTTTGGCGGATTAATTATACAGTGGGGAGTTGATAATCAAATAATAGGTAATAACGGAGGAACCGTTGACGTGACATTTCCGATATCTTTCCCAAATGAAGTATTTTCTTGTACACAATCTAATGATTCTGGTATGAAAACCTCAGGGAACACATCAGAAGGGCAATACATAGTTTCTAAAACGAATACGCATTTTACCGTTTGTAACGAATGGTATAGATACATTCAACATGAGAATGATTGGCTCGCAATAGGGTATTAGGTCGTATCGAAATTAACAAAGAGCAGCATGTATGTAGGTAGTCCAGGCATAACTGAAGGTTAGTGTCCAACTGCAATCCATAGATACCCTCTATCATTGTCAGAAAAATTAGTAACGAATTCTTGCTTGAATAAAGTAATATTATTTACATTTGTGCAAACAATTTGTAGATCAAAATCGCCGTTATATTTTTGATTATCGTTCATTATTGATGCGCCGAAATAGTATGTAGAATTCACAAACGAAATATTGAAATTCAAAGTACTGGCCCATGAACTATTACCTATCTTCTCGCACTTTCCCCACTGTATACTGGTTTTTTGGAGGAGAGAACTATGAAAAATATGCACGGTCCCTGAAAAGATTTGCTTTTATTGCAATCCAATATTTACGCTAGTTGTGGACATTTCTGGGAATCCGTAATTCGGGAATCACCGTATTTTCATCAGATTTGCTGGAAACAGTAGTAACAACCACGAAATCACAAAATATATAGTGAAATCGTGGTTGCCACATGGTCCACAGTATCGCATTAGTAACATTATTTTAATAGCTCAATACATTTCCGGAGCTGACGGATGTTTTTATGCGTATAAACTCTTTCGGTGACATCCCCGCCGGCGTGGCCTAGAATCCTTCGCTTTGCAGTTTCGTTGGCCCCGGCATTATCTAGCAAAGTAGCTACGGTATGACGACAATCATGTGTTGTGTGTCCGGCAGCGTTGATGATCAGCATGACTGCACGCCACGCGATGCAATAACGGCTGTAGTCATAGGGCCTTCCGCTTGCATCAGCAATTAGAGCGGTTCCGGGTGAATCCATCCGGCATACCATAAGCGGCATTATACGGCTATGGATGGGGATGACTCTGATGCCAGCAGCCATTTTGCTCTTGGTGATCCGGATGAAACGCTGCCGCATATTGACATCACTCTTTTGCAGAGCCAGCATTTCTCCGACTCTCATACCCGTATAGAGCAATATCAGCACAGTATCGACTCCGGGCTCACCAACGTGCTGCCAAAGTCTATTGATTTTCTGGCGGCTAAACGGTTTGTGCGGGCGGATGGCTTTATTTTTCCCGATAGACAGTAGGGGAGCATAGCTTTTATTGGTGAGTTCAATTTTGTTAGCATGTTTTTCTAATAACGAAATCAAAGAGCGGACCTTTTTACACGAGCTGTAAGATAGCCCGCTCTTTCGCATGCCATCAATAACTCGCTGGTAGTCCATATATTTCAGATTCTGGAATGGTTCGTACTGGAGGCACGACAGATGCTTAAACGAATTGGCATAGCTGGCAAGAGCCGAATCAGATGGATCTGTATCTGCTATATGTGCTGGTAGCCATCTATGATATAGCTCTGCTAATGTGACCTGATGACCTGGAAGGACGTGATGAAGATGGACCTTGTTATAATCAGCCTGAAAGATCTGAGCGTCTGCTTGGTTAGTAAAGTACTCTATAATTCTTTGCTTACCATTCTCAGACACTACGAATGCAAAGGGCCTCCGGCGCTGACCGGATAATTTTTTGATACAACCGTATCCATTAGGATTACGCATATTTAATCACCTCGATTTTATTGTAGGAGGCAAAAACATGAGTGCAACCAATGTAGATTATTATTGCGCCGGCTTTGATGACGCCGGCAAGCGTGTGGGATCCGTCATCTGTGACTTCAATCCCACAAAAGACAAAAACACTGAAAGACTCCAGAAGCTGCTGGAAGAAGGGAAGAAGCTCTTTAGCGATGCGGCTGTTGTAGAAATCATTACGGCCGAAGACTATGACAAATATGTGAGTGGTGAATATATCCGAGGCGAAGATGGAAAACCTGCAGCATATGTAGCACCGGAACAAACTGCTGCAGAAAAGAAAGCATCTGCTATTGCAACCATCAAAGCTAAATACCAGCCACAGCTGGATAGCCTTGTAGAAGCCAGAGTGAAAGCCGAAATGCTTGGATCGGATACCAGCAAAATCGATTACCCAATACAAAACATTGCTGGCATCCATGAGTACAGAAATTAAAAACGCATAGGAGGGTTAAATCATGGAATTTTGCGAATATTGTGGGAACCTTTTGAACGATGATGGCCGATGCCCGTGGGATGATTGCCCACATAACGCAATTATCGATGCGATGGCAGAAGCTGAAAAAGAAGACGAAGGAAAGCAGAGTGAAGAAAAAGGAGCCTGAATATGTCAGCTCTAGATAGTATTGCAGCGGTTTTGGCTATTGCAACAACGCTCAGCGGAGCATTTAGCTATATCGTCATTCGTCCGCTTCAGAAAGCGATTGACGTCAACAGCAATGTGCTGACAGAGCTAAAAAAAGAGCTCGAACGGAGTGCTGCAGATCGCCGCTCTCTTGACGTTCGGGTTTCTAAGCTAGAAGAAGCACATCAAATCAATAAAGACCGTATCAGTCATATTTTGGATCGCCTTGACCATACAAGGGAGTGATAGCGATGAAAAGAATTAGAGAATGGGCAAGAATGCTGTTTTACGAGAATGGAGAACTGTCCTATACCAGATTGATTTCTGCCATTTTCGTATTGGCATTTTTAGGGGTGAGCTTTTATCTGGTTCTAGCTCATCAGTATTGGCAGAACTATGACACCTTTGCTTCATTAACTGGTGGTGGCGGTGGAGCTACGCAGCTTGTAAATAAATTTATCAATAGCAAGTACAACAGTGTGCAGGGCGGGTATGATAGCAAGAGATAGGAGGTAGAGATGAATGCTGGTAATCGATTTAAGCGATTGGAATGACCATATCAACTGGTCACATATGATTGACGAAGGTGTAGAGGGCGTTATCGTAAAAATCAGCGAAGGGCGCACACTCTCTGAACTTCACGGCAAACACATTGCGGGAGCCGCTGCCCGTGGACTCCCGTGGGGCGTTTACTGCTACACCCACGCACAGACCACAGAACGGGCGGAAGAAGAGGCGGAGGTCGTCATTGAAGCACTGGGTGCTTTGGGGTACGGAGCGCCGCCCTTGGGAATTTGGATCGATGTAGAAGCCCCAGAGACTATCGGACAGGATAGGGAAGATGTGACCGCCATCTGTAGTGTCTTTATTTCCACATGCAACGCGGCGGGATACTCTGCGGGCATCTATGCGAGCCTGTCTACTTTGACCGACTGCCTGAATCTGAATGATCTGGCAGACTATGTGCCGTACTGGTGCGCTCAGTATGCCGATGAATGCAATTTCTATGACTATTTCCCTGGGCGCATTCTGCAGGGCTGGCAATTCACGGCCGCATTCAAAATTGACGGCCGCATTTACGATATGAGTGAATGGTATTAAATGGAGGGGCAATGTGGACATTGAAAAGCACTATACGGCTATTTGTATCAGCGTGGCTGCTCTGCTTGCTATTGGCGTGTGGTTCTACTTCGCAGGCCGAAGCGATGTATCAGATATCAGAAGGGGAGCTGACGAAACTCGAAGCGAACTTGAATCAGCTCGAGAAGAACAACGAGACCAAGCAGCAGCTCTTGACCGAGCAGAAAACGCAGCTGACAGAAGCCAATCAGCAATTAGAGGCAGTGCAGAAAGAGCTGATCGCGTCCAAGAGCTTGAACGAAGCGACGCAGAAGTCATTAGAGAGAGCCAATCAATCATTGCAGCAGTTAGAGCAAGAGGCAAAAAGGAAAATTAGAATAAAAACCCGCCAGCGCGATCTGTGGATTGCCATTTCCGGCGGGCTTTTGTATGCATGGATTAAGAAATAGGAGGGGCATATGCCAAAATCTAATACTTATGAGGAATTTGTCGACAAGTTCAAACCAAAGAAGACCACAGATGACTGTTATACTCCGGGCGCAATTTATGAGGTTGTGAAGGACTGGGCAATCAAAGAAATGCATTGGGGGGCGGACGATAGTCCGTCCATTTTGGCCGGGCGGCGACTTTGAAAATTTCGACTATCCAGCAGATTGTGTAGTTATCGATAATCCGCCATTTTCCATCATGGCGAAAGTCGTGAAGTTCTACGCGGAACATAACATCGACTATTTCTTGTTTGCGCCGCATTTCACATGCATTGGCATCCGCCCGGCGAATAGCCGTATTTGCGTCGGGGTGCCAGTGACATATGAGAATGGAGCCATCGTGAGTACCAGTTTCGTGTCGTCCAAAGGTCCACTGATCCGGAGCGCGCCCGAACTGTACCGCATACTTGATGAAGCGAATGCCGCGAACATCAAGGCTAAGAAAGCGCCACCACGGCCGGTGTACACGTATCCAGATAACGTCATGACATCAAGCGCCGTCGCACTATTCTCGAAGTACGGGATAGAATACCGGGAAGATATTGGCGTATTCGTGCGCGCCATGGACGCACAGCGCGGAGCAGGGAAAACTATTTTTGGCGCCGGTTACATTGTGCCAGAGGAGGCAGCGCGCAAGGCGCAGGAGGCAGTACGCAAGGCACAGAAAGAAAAGTCACAGCGCTGGGAACTTTCGATGCGCGAGCTTGCTGCGCTAAAGGCGGCAGAGGAAGCCGCGAAGCAATAAAAAAAGGACGTCTTGATTTGGCACATTGCTAAATCAAGACGTCCTTTTTTATTTGGCAAGAATGCTGAAAAGTGCGATAAAATCGAAGAAATTTAAGAAAATCGCATTGACAAAAAGCAAGATGAATGATATAATATATACAGTTAAAGGAGGTGAAATGATGGATGATATTAAAGAAGCGATTCAGCTGATAGCTTTAATCATTGGGTCGGTAGTCGCAATACTGACTGGCATCGAAAAAGTATTATCGATACTGATTAAAATTAAACAGCTGAACCGCAAATAGAACTAAAGGGAAGCCGGGGAGAAATCCCCGAGCCCCTTCCCTAATATCATACCATATAAAGAAAATGAAAACAAAAATATTATTAGCTGTATTTTGGACATGCGCTGCCATCGCATGGTGGGCTAGTAACTACACCACGACTTGCATGGTTTTAGTAATTATTGCGACGATCCTGAACGTTGCTGAGTGGTTAAAGTAGCATCTTTAGTTTTAATGCTCTAAGGAGGAAGAATGGAAAAGAATGGCTGGGGCGGGAAACGCCCCAATCAAACAGGAAGGCCCAAGAAAGCCGAAGGCGTGAGAAAACAACATCAGCTGCGCGCATATGACGAAGAGTGGGCGGTGATTCAGGCATTCGCCCGGCTAGTCAAACACGGGAAAATGAAAGAGTGCAGCGATTTCGTGAAAAGGATTAAGGCTTAGAAAAAGGAAACAAAAAAAGCTCTTCAAACGTCACCATCACCGCAAATGATTCAGACGATTAAAGAGCTGAGGTGCAAGAGGGCGAATGCCCTCTTGGCAACCTCATTATATCACATCCGGCCGCACCTGGCTGGTAACGAAGGCAGGCATGGAGCGCCTGTATGGGAAAGAAAAAGAAGGCAAGGAGTAAGGGCAGTAACAGGGGGGCAGTGGGTAGCAATAGGGTAGCAATGAACCTTATTTTTGCGGAAAGTTATCGAGCGTATAGCAGATAAGGAAACATAGACAAAATGGACTATGCGAGCGATAAGCATTGAAGAAATACAGAGATTAACCGTATTTGTCGAAGGCAAGAAATAAAACTCGTCAAAAGCACGAAAAAAGGAGCTGTGAAGAAATGAGGATTCATTTCTTCACAGCTCCTTTTTACTTTGCTTTCATTTGGTTCAGGGTTCAAGGT
>JAERMT010000434.1_pt1 | contig 24275 bp, 17 predicted proteins | sample 9267081 | NCBI WGS metagenome assembly JAERMT01 (sample SAMN17071939, study PRJNA684904) | human gut metagenome | isolation source: diarrhea sample from child under the age of five | host: Homo sapiens | place: South Africa: Mafikeng, Mafikeng Provincial Hospital | collected 2019-09
GCGGAAAGACTGTTGTGAGGGTGGACGCATGCGGCATACAATGTCCGGGCCCTATCCTCAAGATGAAGCAGGCTATGGACGGCCTTGCGCCGGGAGAGCAGTTGGAAGTGCGTGCTACGGATGCCGCCTTCCCACGCGATGTCGAGGCTTGGTGCAGGACAACGGGGAACAGATTCTTGGGCAGGCACTCTGAGTCCGGCGTATATATAGCCATGATAGAGAAAACGACTCCTTGTGCCGTTGAGGCTTCCAAGCCGCAGCAGGGGGATTCAGGAAAGACCCTGATCCTCTTTAGCGATGATCTTGACAAGGTCCTTGCCACGTTTGTCCTTGCCAATGGTGCGGCAGCCACAGGCAGGAAGGTCAGCATCTTCTTCACATTCTGGGGGCTGAACGCCATCAAGAAAAACAACAGACCGAAGGTGGCCAAGGACTTTTTCGGGCGTATGTTTTCGTGGATGCTGCCGTCTGACTCTACGAGGCTTGCCCTCTCAAAGATGAACATGATGGGTATGGGTGCGAAGATGATGCGCTATCTGATGCGCAAGAAGGGTGTGGACTCTCTGGAGGAGCTTCGTCAGCAAGCCGTCGACAACGGTGTGGAGTTTATAGCCTGCCAGATGTCGATGGATGTGATGGGCGTGAGGCGCGAGGAGCTTCTCGACAATGTCATCGTTGGCGGTGTGGCGACCTATATGGAACGTGCCGAGAAGGCTAATGTCAATCTGTTTATATAATGAATATACAGCAACTAAGATATGTAACCGCAGTAGGCCGCTTTCGCAATTTTGCGAGAGCGGCTGAGTCGTGCAATGTCTCTCAGCCAACTCTGAGCGCCATGCTTCAGAAGCTGGAGGAGGAGCTTGGCATACGGATTTTTGAACGTACAAACAGGTCGGTAAACCCGACTTCGGCTGGCGAAAAGATTATCCGTCAGGCTGAGCATGTGCTGATGGAGATAGAGCGGATAAACGAGATAGTATCGGAGGACAAGGGGCTGGTCGGCGGAAGGCTGCGTCTGTCCGTCGGTCCTACCATCGCTCCGTATGTCCTGCCTAAGTTCATCAGGCATTATCGTGAGGATTACCCGACGGTGGAGCTGTCGATACAGGAGATGGACGTGGGCTTCATGCAGACCGCGCTTCTGCGTGGAGAACTCGATGCGGGCATCGCCATATCCGACAACAGAAGGGAGGGGATACTCGAGATCCCGCTCTATACCGAGAGGTTCATGGTGTACCTTGCGGAGAGCTGTTGGCGAAAACTGCCCGTGTTCAGACCGGAGAATCTGGAGCATGAAGGCATGTGGATAATGAGAGGTGCGCAATGTCTGCGCGAGAGTGCGTTCTCCTTCTGTAGGGGGAGGAGCAAGGGCAATCGTGTGTACGAGGCTGGCACGGTGGCGACTCTGGTGAATATAGTGGACGAGAATGGAGGCTTCACTATCATCCCCGAGATGCACGTGTCGTACCTTACGGAAAAGCAGCGTGAGAACGTGCGCCGTATTGAGGGCGACTTTCTCTCCCAGCGCCGTGTTTCGCTATATATCAAGCAGGACTATATCCGCCAACGTATGCTTAACACGCTGACGGATACGCTAAAGAAGTTCATGCCAGAGGGGATGCTGTACGAGGGGATCGTGAGGTTTGGCATTAAGCTGTAGCCGTAGGCTTGTGCTTTATCGTGTGTGCCAGATGATTTCTCTTACGATTTCCGCAGCCAATTAAAAATCAACTTGCTTTACCGAAATGTTCGGAATTTGTAAAATAATTCTTTTGAAGAAATTGTTGTATAAGTAATATGTTGTATCTTTGTTGAGGATTATCGTTGTTTGAAGAAACAAAATATCATTCAACTCACAACTCTTAATATATAAATATGGCATTATCCAATATAGAGAAGCATTACAACAAACACCCCGAAGACCTTCGCTTGCAACGCAGGCACGGCATCGTAGAGTTTGAAACCACCATGCATCACTTGCGCCGTTTCATCAAGCCGGACTCGTTCTTGCTCGACATTGGTGCAGGAACGGGACGCTACACCTCGGCTCTTATGTCTGAAGGCTATCGGGTGAAGGCGGTGGAGCTGTTGCGTCGCAATATAGATGTTTTCTTGAAGCGTGAGCCTACGGCAGACGTTGTGCAGGGCGACGCGCGCAATATGCCGTTTCTGCCTACGGGGGCTGCTGACGTTACGCTGTTGCTCGGTCCGCTCTATCACCTCATCGGCGATGAGGAGAAGCTGAAGGCCCTGAACGAGGCAAAGCGCGTGACCAAACCAGGCGGACTGATTTTTGTGGCTTACTTGATGAACGAATACAGCATCCTGTCGTATTGCTTCGACGAGGACAGGATAGAAGGACTGATGGAGCGTGGGGCGGTTGACGAGGATTTTCATATTCAGGCTCAGGCAGACGAGCTGTACGACTATGTGCGTATAGACGACATCAACCGACTTGACGAACGTGCCGGCTTGAAACGTGTAACCATCTTCTCGCCCGACGGCGCTTCCGACTATATGCGCACACGTCTCAACCGCATGAGTGACGAGACGTTTGCGCGTTTCATAGAATATCAGAAGTGCATCTCCGAGCGTGCCGACCTTATTGGAGCCGGCAGCCATGTGGTGGATGTTGTAAGAGTTTGAATTGTTGAATAAGTGATAGAATTATGAAGACCCTTCCATACATAGTGTTTAGTTTTCTTATGCTCTGCGCATTGTGCACAAGCATAAGCAGCTATCGCAGAACAGAACACATGATAGCGCAGGATGTAAATAGAGCATTGGAGCAGGTTCTTGCGACGATGCCCGACAATGTGGTCACTACAGATACCATACGCTGCTATCGCAACAACCTCACCATAGCCGAGTTGAAGGACACGGCAGGAATAGCCATGCGTACCGTGCGTATGGATGGACGTTGGGAGACCCGGCTTGTGGCAGAGGCTAACTGTGGCTTTGTCACCACCTTTGGGATGTCCGATCAGAGGGCATCAGGTTCTATATTGTTTGTCGGTATGCTATGGCTGTTATGTAGTTTGTGGTACGTAAGGAGGAAAGGGCCGGAGCTGGTGTCGCAAGGCATATCATACGGCGGTATTGTCTTCCATAACGATACGTTTATGACACAAAGGGGTGAGCGGATTCGTCTTACGCCTATGCAGCATTCGCTGCTCGAAATGTTTATGACGAACGACACGCATACGCTATCGAAACAGGATATTTGCGAGCGGCTATGGCCGAAGAAGCCTGATGCAAGCGATACGCTCTACACGCTGATAAGACGCATAAAACCTATTGTAGAGACTAATAGCAGGTTGAAGATAGAGTCGGATAGGGGCAAGAACTACAGTCTGAGACTCAAGTAGATAGCCATTTGTCAGCCACTTGTCAGGGAAATGTCAGACTAATCGATAGGATTTCTTTTAAGAGGTGTGTACTTTTGCACCAGAACAAAATTTGGTGCAAGATGAAACGATTGATTACACTTTCTATTATTATGTCTTCCGCATTCGGTGCTTATGCCCAGGATGTGGAGGGGCGCGTTACGCTCGATGAAGTTACTGTTAAAGCAGCTAAGGTTGTGAACAAAGCAGACGGTATGATAATATATCCTACCGATGTTCAAAAGCGGTATTCCAACAATGGTTACAGCATTCTTGAGAAACTATCGTTTGCCAATCTGCGTATCGACAACATCAACCACACGATTACGGCTATCGACAATAGGGGAGAAGTTCAGCTCCGAGTCGATGGTGTCGTAGTGGGCAAGGTGGAGATGTTGGCTCTCGATCCGAAGGACATCGCAAAGATCGACTACATAAACAATCCAGGTGTGCGTTATGGTGACGACATAGCATACGTCATAAATATCATTACACGCAGAAGCGAGAGCGGCTATACCATTGGTACCGACCTTACGTCGGCACTTACCACTTTGCAGGGCGATGGAATGGTGTACGGCAAGTGGAGCCGTGGCAAGAGCGAATGGGCGCTCTTGTATGGTATGAGCGGTTATAAGACCAAAGGTGTAAAGAGCAGACAGACAGCAGAATACACGTTGGCTGACGGCAGCGTACACATAATAGACCGTAACGACGTAGAATCGCTTCGCAAATCGATAGCGCACGAAGCAAAACTTACCTACAATTGGGCGGATTCCACAGCCACAGTCTTCCAGACTTCATTGAGCGGAGCGTTCAACAACGCCCCCGACAACTGCGATGTTAAGGATATTACGGACGGCACTCGCCAATACATGGCAACAAGTCGCAACGCAGACAAGAGCTGTTCGCCGGTATTGGATATTTACTTCTTCCGCCAGTTCACCCCTCGCCAGTCCATTGTCGCCAATGCAGTAGGCACATATATATACACGCAGACTGGTTCTTTCTATGACGAGGGCTCTCCATATAAATATAATGTGGACGGCAGGACGGCTTCGCTGCTCACAGAGGTGATCTACGAGAATCGATTGAAGCCTTTCACGCTCTCTATGGGCGTAAAATATAATTATAAATACATTAAGAACTCCTATCAGGGCGATGCTTCTTCTTTGACAAATACGGATAACAACCGCTTGTATAGCTTTGCCGAAATTAAAGGCACGCTCCGACAACTGAGCTATTCTTTAGGTGTGGGCGCAAGTTACATTCATTACACGCAGAACGGCCATAGATACAACTTCGGGACATTCCACCCGAAAGCATCGCTCACATATAACATCAGCAACAACGTACAGTTGAGTTATACGTGTCAGATGCAGGATAAAGTGTCTCGCATTGCGATGACGAGTGATGCTATGATTCGCACCAACAGTATGGAATGGACAGTGGGCAATCCCGACTTGAAGCCGTCGCATGATATGGAACACCGTCTGCAAGTCTCATACAACAACAACCGCTTGCAGACCTTCTTCGATGGCTACTTCAAGCAATGCTTCAAGCCGAATATGGCTCACTATGAGCGGACTGGCGACAATCATTTCGTCTATACACAGACAAACCAAAAAGAGATTGATGCATTGAACGTTATGGCATATGCTGGCTACTGGCTCCTGCCCGAAAAGCTTCAGATTGCTGCTAACGGAGGATTGTCCAGATGCTTCAACTTCGGCAACGACTATACTCATTGCTATACCTCGTGGTTCTATGCTTGCAGCATCACGGCTTATCTCGGCAACTTCACATTGCAGGGATATGTCGACAACGGCAGCCGCTTCTTGGAGGGCGAATCGAAAGGATACAACGGAGCCTATTCAGTCGTGAAAGCATCTTATACGTGGCGCGACTGCCAGTTGTCGTTGTCGTGGGCAAATCCACTTGACAATAACTACAAGGCATACGAGAACGAACTGCTGAACCGTAATCTTTATAAGCATACCATCGGCTATTCGAGGGGCAACGGCAACCAGGTGGCTCTAAGCATTTCGTGGCGGCTTAGCCGAGGTGGCAGGCATAAGGCTGCAGAGAGGAGGATAAGGATGAGCGATACGGATAATGGTATTATGAAATAAAAAAGTCTATTATTCTTTGCAAAAATGGTTGTATGTAAAAATAAAAGTATAACTTTGTGGACAGTTTGATTAAATAAAACTAATTTGTCATGGTTAAAATCACATTTCCGGATGGTTCTGTTCGTGAGTACGAGCAGGGCGTAACGGGGTTACAAATCGCCGAGAGCATTTCGCCGGCTCTCGCTCGCAACGTTGTATCTTGCGGTGTCAATGGCGAAACAGTTGAACTCAACCGTCCTATCAACGAGGATGCAACTATCGCTCTTTACAAGTTTGAGGACGAGGAAGGCAAACACACTTTCTGGCACACTTCTGCCCACCTCTTGGCTGAGGCGCTGAAGGAACTCTATCCTGGCATTCAGTTCGGCTTTGGTCCGGCTGTGGAGAACGGCTTCTTCTACGACGTTATGCCGAAGGAGGGTGATGTCATCAGTGAGAATGACTTCCCGAAGATTGAGGCTAAGATGAAGGAACTGGCTAAGAAGAACGAAGCTGTCGTTCGTCGCGATGTGTCAAAAGCAGAGGCTCTTGCTGAGTTCAAGGCTGACGGTCAGGAGTACAAGTGCGAGCATATCGAGGAAGACCTCGAGGACGGCACAATTTCTACATACACACAGGGCAACTTCACCGACCTTTGCCGTGGTCCGCACTTGATGAACACAGGTGCTATCAAGGCTGTGAAGATTACGAGCGTAGCCGGTGCGTTCTGGCGTGGCGATGCAAAGCGCGACCAGATGACTCGTATCTATGGTATCTCGTTCCCGAAGAAGTCGATGCTCGACGAGTATCTCCTCATGCTTGAGGAGGCTAAGAAGCGCGACCACCGCAAGATCGGTAAGGAGATGGAGCTCTTCATGTTCTCTGACCGTGTAGGTAAGGGTCTGCCTATCTGGCTTGCTAAGGGTACACAGTTGCGTCTGCGCTTGCAGGAGTTGCTCCGCAAGATGCTTAAGCCGTACAACTACGAGGAGGTTATCACTCCGGGTATCGGTGGCAAGAGCCTGTACGTGACTTCGGGCCACTACGCTCACTACGGCAAGGACGCTTTCCAGCCTATCCACACACCTGAGGAGGACGAGGAGTATATGCTCAAGCCGATGAACTGTCCTCACCACTGCGAGGTGTTCGCACGCAAGCCGCGTTCGTACAAGGATTTGCCTTTGCGCATCGCAGAGTTCGGTACCGTATTCCGCTACGAGAAGAGTGGCGAGCTTCACGGCTTGACACGTGTTCGTACCTTCACTCAGGACGACGCTCACATCTTCGTGCGCCAAGAGCAGGTAAAGAAGGAGTTCGAGAACATCATCGACATCATCCTTAAGGTGTTCCGCATCTTTGGTTTCGAAAACTACGAGGCACAGATTTCGCTGCACGACCCGAAGGATACTGAGAAGTACATCGGTAGCGAGGAGATTTGGGCAGAGAGCGAGAACGCTATTCGCGAGGCTTGCCGCGAGAAGGGTCTTGAGACTCACGAGGAGGTAGGCGAGGCTGCGTTCTATGGTCCGAAGCTTGACTTCATGGTGAAGGACGCCATCGGCAGACGTTGGCAGCTTGGTACAATCCAGGTCGACTACAACTTGCCGCAGCGCTTCAAGCTCGAGTATACTGCAGAGGACAACTCTAAGCAGACACCGGTTATGATTCACCGCGCTCCGTTCGGTTCGCTCGAACGCTTCACAGCCGTTCTCATCGAGCACACAGCAGGTCACTTCCCATTGTGGCTCATCCCTGATCAGGTAGCTATCCTCCCGATCTCGGAGAAGTACAACGACTACGCTCGCGAGGTGAAGACATTCTTCGACAAGGCTGGCGTACGCGCACTCATCGACGACCGCAACGAAAAGATTGGTCGCAAGATTCGCGACAACGAGCTCAAGCGTGTTCCGTACATGGTTGTAGTTGGCGAGAAGGAGGCTGCAGAGGGTCTCGTTTCTATGCGTAAGCAAGGTGGTGGCGAGCAGGCTACCATGACAAAGGAAGAGTTTGCAAAGCGCATCTGCGACGAGGTTGCAGAGCAGTTGAAGCTTGCTGAGGATTAAATTACGTAGGAGTCTACGGTATCCTTGCCGTGGACATGTGGTATGAGAAAGATTGCTCACACCTCCTATGCTATAATTTATCAATGCCCATTAATCAGATTTCAATGTCTGACTAATGGGCATTTCTTTTGTCGCTTTTTCAAGCGAAGTTGAGGTGTTGAGGTGAATAAAAATGGGGCAAATTTTTGCTATTTCGCATATAATAACTAATTTTGTACTTATGAGTGAACCATTAGCTGAAAGAATGCGCCCGCGCTCGTTTGACGATTATGTCGGACAGCAGCATTTAGTGGGCAAGGATGCCGTCCTGCGCAAGATGATTGAGAGCGGACGCGTGTCCTCCTTTATATTGTGGGGACCGCCAGGAGTGGGCAAAACCACTCTCGCACAGATTATCTCGCATCGTCTTGAAACACCGTTCTACACGCTTAGTGCCGTGACGAGTGGTGTTAAGGATGTGCGCGACGTGATAGAACGAGCCAAGAGCGGACGCTTCTTCAATTCGGCTTCGCCAATACTCTTCATCGACGAGATTCACCGCTTCAGCAAGTCGCAGCAGGATTCGCTGCTCGGCGCTGTGGAGCGAGGCATCGTCACGCTCATAGGTGCCACCACAGAGAACCCGTCGTTCGAGGTGATACGCCCGTTGCTGTCGCGCTGTCAGCTGTATGTTCTGAAACCTTTGGAGAAGGAAGACCTGCTGCAATTGCTCAACCGCGCAGTTACAACCGACGTTGAACTCTCGAAGCTTAATATCCAGCTGAAGCAGACCGACGCCTTGCTGCGCTATAGCGGTGGCGACGCACGCAAGTTGCTCAACATCCTGCAACTCGTCGTTGAGTCGTGTCCCGGCGATCAGATTGTGATAGACGACGAGATGGTTGTGGCGTGCCTGCAGCAGAACCCGCTTGCATATGATAAGGAAGGCGAGATGCACTACGACATTATATCGGCGTTCATAAAGAGTATACGCGGAAGCGACCCTGACGGCGCACTCTATTGGATGGCGCGCATGATAGAGGGTGGGGAAGACCCGCAGTTCATAGCCCGTCGCCTCGTCATTAGTGCGGCTGAGGATATCGGACTTGCCAATCCCAATGCACTTCTGCTTGCCAATGCAGCCTTCGACGCGGTGATGAAGATTGGTTGGCCCGAAGGACGCATACCGCTGGCTGAGGCTGTGGTATATCTTGCTACAAGTCCGAAGAGCAACTCGGCGTATCTCGGCATCAATCACGCCTTGGAGATTGTGCGGCAAACCGGCAACCAACCCGTTCCGCTACACCTGCGCAATGCACCGACGAAGCTGATGAAGGACCTCGGCTACAGCGATGGCTACAAGTATTCGCACGATTACCCCAATCACTTTGCCCCACAACAGTATATGCCCGATGCGCTTAAGGATACACGCATCTGGCAACCGCAACATTCGCCAATTGAGGAGCGGCAGTATCAGCACATGCTCCAGTGTTGGGGCAATAAGTATAAGAACTAAGGATGAAATCGAAGGAAAGATATAATCCAACCAATAATTTTACAGGAATATGAAGATTGTAGTATTAGACGGTCAGGGCGTCAACCCTGGCGATATCTCTTGGAATAGAATTGAAAAACTCGGCGAACTTACCGTTTATCCGCGCACAGCGCCCGAAGAAGTGCTGCAGCATGTGGGCGACGCAGAGATTGCGCTTACTAACAAGACGGTGTTCGACGCCAACATCATAGCCCAGCTCAAGAACACGAAGTATATCGGTGTGCTTGCTACTGGCTACAACGTGGTAGACACAAAGGCGGCACGCGAGCGTGGCATCGTTGTGACGAACATTCCGGCGTACAGCACGGACAGCGTGGCACAGATGGTGTTCGCTCACTTGCTCAATGTCTCTAACCATGTAGAACACTATGCTGAGGAGACGCGCAACGGCGTATGGAGTCGTTGTCCAGACTTCTGCTACTGGAATAAGCCGCTCTTTGAGCTTGCAGGCAAGACTCTCGGCATTGTAGGACTTGGAAACATTGGCATGAAGGTGGCGCAGATAGCGCAGGCGTTCGGCATGAACGTGCTTGCGTACACAAGCAAGACTCCTGATCAGCTCCCAGAGGGTATTCGTAAGACAACGCTTGACGGACTCTTCGGCGCTTCCGATGTCGTATCGCTGCATTGCCCGCTTACAGACACAACACGCGAACTGATGAACAGCGCTTCTATCGAGAAGATGCGTGACGGCGCGATACTCATCAACACTGGTCGTGGACCTCTTGTGAACGAAGCAGATGTAGCCGACGCACTTGCTTCGGGCAAGCTCGGTGCTTATTGTGCCGATGTGCTTTCATGCGAACCACCATCGCCGTCAAATCCTCTTGTCGGTGCACCACATGCATTCATCACGCCACACGTGGCATGGGCTACGCTTGAGGCTCGCCTGCGCTTGATGGATATCGCCGTGAACAACATCAAATCGTTTCTTGAAGGCTCACCTACTAATGTTGTTAACTAAATATGATGCCTACAGAAGATATCTACCAGCCCCTACTTAACGTTATTGAGTTTCTGGGTACTTTCGCCTTTGCTATCTCTGGCATCCGTCATGCCGCAGCCAAGCGCTTCGACTGGTTCGGAGGCTTCGTATGTGGCGTTGCCGTGGCTATTGGTGGAGGTACGCTGCGCGATATAATGCTCGGCGTAACGCCGTTCTGGATGACTTCCTCTATTTATCTCATCTGTACGTTCATGGCGCAGATGTTCGTCATCGTCTTTGCGCGATCGTTGAAGAGTCTTGACAATACGTGGTTCTTCTTCGACACGCTCGGCTTGGCGCTCTTCACCGTAGCCGGCTTGCAGAAGACACTCGATTGCGGTCACGCCTTCTGGGTGGCTATAATTATGGGTACCATAACGGGTTCGGCAGGCGGTGTCATCCGCGACGTGCTGTTGAACAACGTGCCCGTCATCTTCCAGAAGGAGATATACGCTATGGCGAGCATCATCGGTGGATTGGCTTATTGGGCACTCGTAGAGCTTGGTTGCGATATGACCATTTCTGTTATCATCGCCTTCCTCCTTATCGTAGCAATACGCATCCTCGCCGTGAAGTACCACATCTCACTGCCAGTGTTGCGAGGGGAGGAATAGTTATATTGTGTAGCACGATGTGTAATACAAATTCAAATGAAAAGTGTTACACATCGTGTTACGCCTATCTTATTATATCTTCGTTTTGATAGTCAGCCTCACCTAAGAACAGCAAAATTATGATTGCCAACAAAGGCGTTGCAAATAAACTCACCAAAACCCATAATGCAGCATTTCGATTCCTTCGATTAGCCATGACTGCCACTAAAATATACATCCCCACACATATGCCTATGGCAAATACACCTATGAGCAATCCAATTACAATTGTCAGTCCGGAAACTGCAAATAAACCAAGTGAAAAATAGTCGGTTGCTGATGTCGTTTCAGATATTGGTTCTTCGGAAATGTTATATCCTATCAATTCAAATTTGATTTTAAACTTATGGGATCTGTCATAAGCAGCTTCTGAAAGATAATAGGAGTAGTTTCTGCCACGTTCATATGCAGCAATGTCTACCTTCTTTGTCATCCCTGGAGCAATTTCTATTTCGGATGAGAATTCTTCATAATCAAGGGCCCTCCCTTGCATATCAAGGTAAGTAATGCGGTAGGTGACATTATGAATGTCTGTTTGGGTATTGTTCTTCAATGCCAATGTTCCATGACGATCAAGCCAACCCTGTTCGTATGAAACCATAGTTACTGCATTAAGTGTATCCTTTGATGTTGCGGATATGCTTAATGATATTGAAAGCATAAGTACTGCTAATATTCCTTTTATATTCTCCTTTAAGATTTTCATAGTGAAATTTATTTGTTTATATTTGATATTTTCGAAGTTTTACAAAGGTACACATAAACTATTGGTTAGTAGATATTTTATGACAAGAATATTATGTGTATATAGCAAAAAAAGAGGATATTACGTGAAGTAATATCCTCTTTTGTGACTCCGGCAGGATTCAAACCTGCAACCTTCTGATCCGTAGTCAGATGCTCTATTCAGTTGAGCTACGGAGCCTCCTAATATTAAGCAATTAGGCTTGTTCCTTAATTGCGAGTGCAAAGGTACGCATTTATTTTGAAACTCCAAAATATTTGCGCATCTTTTTCGTGGTTTTCTTTAATTTTTCTTCTTTCCGAGCGACTTTAGCCAGTTTAATGGCTTTTTAAGGATAGTTGTAAGTGTGGTTGGCTGTTTTATTGCTGGCACATTGGGAGTGGATTTTGCTGTGGTGCTCTTTCCATTCCCCTTTCTATCATGCTTGCGATTCTGATTTGAACGGCGTGAAGCGTTGTCCTTACGCTGGCGACGTTGCTGATTGTTGCGTTTTGTCTGTCCGCCATTACGGTTAGGTTGTTCGTTGTTTTGCTTTGCCTGTTCGCCATCACGTGCAGCACGCTCATTGCGTCTCTTAGCGTTATCGCCCTTGTTATTGTTTGCATTGCTTTCTTTGGCTTCATTCTCCGCCTGCTGATTGTTGCCGCCTTCTGCATTGGCAGGCTTGCGGTTCGGCTTGCGTCTGCGCTTCTTTTGCGTAGTGGGTTGTGTGCCGTCCGGAGTAGTTGTTTCTGCAACGGTCTCTTGAGCATTTGTAGTCTGTGGCGTTTCTGTAGCAGAAGTCTCGTTATTGTTCTGCTCCTTTGCGCTGTTCTTCTTTCTGTTGTCGCGGCGCTTATTGTTGTCGCCATGCGATCCATTGGTTTTAGAGTTGTTTCTTGGGCGTTTTTCGTCGCGTCCCTTTCCGCCTCTGCCTCTTGAGCGTGGCGCGTTGTAGTCGGGAGTCTCGCCAAGACCTTCGGGCAGTTCGTTCTTGTCGACAACACGTCCGAGGAATTTCTCTATCTGTTTGAAGCTGCTGATTTCGTCTTCGCTTACGAATGTGATAGCGATGCCGTCGCGTTGTGCTCGTGCAGTACGTCCTATACGGTGGACGTAGTCTTCTGGGTCGTGGGGCACATCGAAGTTTATGACCATGGCGATGTCGTCGATGTCGATGCCGCGAGCCACGATGTCAGTAGCCACGAGAACGTCAATTTGTCCGGTCTTGAACTTGTAGAGAATCTCGTCGCGTTCAGCCTGCTCGAGGTCTGAGTGCATCTCACCAGAGTTAATCTTCATCTGCTGCAGTGTGCGGTTGATAGCCTTCACCTTTTGCTTCTTGCCCGAGAATATTATTACGCGGTTGAGGTCGCCTTTGCGGAACAGGTCTTTTACGATACCTATCTTCTGTGTTTCGTAGCAGACGTATGCGCTCTGTTTGATTTTCTCTGCAGGCTTGCTCACTGCAATCTTTACCTCTACGGGGTTTTTCAGCAGACTTTTTGCGAGTTCTTCAATTTTTTCGGGCATTGTAGCCGAGAACATGATAGTCTGGCAAGTGGCAGGCAGTTTGCTTGCAATCATCTTGATATCCTCAGAGAATCCCATGTCAAGCATACGGTCCGCTTCGTCGAGAACGAAGAAACTCACCTTGCTAAGGTCGGCAGAACCGAGAGAGATGTGGCTGATAAGGCGTCCGGGCGTGGCTATGACCACATCGGCACCCATCTGGAAGCTCTTCAGTTCCTGATCGTAGCGGTTGCCGTCGTTGCCACCATACACAGCCACGCTGCTCACGCCGTTGAGGTAGTAGCCGAAGCCCTGCATAGCTTGGTCTATCTGTTGTGCGAGTTCGCGTGTCGGGCTCATGATGACGCAGTTGATGGCATCGTGCGGATAGCCACCGTCGTCGAGTTTTGAGAGTATGGGGAGGAGATAGGCTGCAGTCTTGCCCGTACCTGTCTGCGCCACACCAAGGAGGTCACGGCCTTCGAGGATAGGCGGAATACATTTCTCTTGTATTGGTGTGCACTGATCAAAGCGCATATCATATAATGCGTCGAGCACATTGTCATTGAGTTGTGTTTCGTCGAAATACATATTATGTTATGGGTTTTATTTTTTTTAATTAGGGGCTTTTTTATAGCAGAAATACGCAACGATTGCAAAGATGAAGTTCGGAATCCATGCAGCCAAAATAGGTGGCGTATTGGCATTGATGGCAAATGTAGACGATACTGTTTGTAGCATGATATAGCCGAAGCTCAAGGCGAGTCCCATGCCGAGATACATACCCATTCCTCCTTTGCGTTTGCGCGATGATAGCGACAGACCGATGGTGGTCAGGATGAACGATGCGAACGATGAAGCTATTCGTTTGTGGTATTCCACTTCGTATTGTACGACGTTGCCGTTACCACGATTCTTTTGTTTGCTGATATATTCTTTCAGTTCCGGATTGGTGAATGTTTCTTGCTGTCCTTTCGAGTAAACGAGATCGGTTGGCTCCATCTGTATGATGCTGTCGCGCTTTGTTCCGCTTGTGATATGTTCGCGTAGTCCGCGTAGCTCACGTATCTTCCAGTTGGAAAGAGTCCAGTGATACTTTGAGTCGGAGATGGTGTCGTACTGGATATCCATTGCCGTAAGATGGCTCACGAGTTTCTTGTTCTCAAACTTGTCGAGAGAGAAGCCATATCCACATTTTTGATTGTTGTCGTAATGCTGTATGTACGCAATAGTGCCTTTGTCCACTTGCAGCATAACGTTCTCTGCTGATGTGTTCTTCTTTTTGTTTTTGTACATCGTCTCGAAGTTCTGTCTTATCACCGTACCGTGTGGAATGACGTATGCACTGAGGAAGAACGAGAGTGTAGAGATGAGTACGCACGAAATCATGTAAGGGCGCATGAGGCGCTTGAACGAAACTCCTGCAGCAAGCATGGATATGATTTCAGAGTTTGAAGCCAGCTTGGATGTGAAGAAAATTACCGCAATGAATACGAATAGCGGACTGAACAAGTTGGCGAAGTAAGGCACGAAGTTGGCATAATAGTCAAAAACGATAGCCTTTAGCGGTGCGTGGTATTGAGTGAACTTTACGAGGTTCTCGTTCACGTCGAACACAATACTGATAGAGATAATCAGTATGATAGAGTAGATGTACGTGCCGATGAACTTGCGTATGATATACCAGTCGAGAATGCTGATATAGTGAAATGGGTTTATCACGTTCAAGACACGGAGAAAGCGCAGCTTATGGCATAGCCATGCCCAAGCTGTGCGTATTCCTTTAGTCTTTCTGCGTACTGTCTGCTGCAGATGTAGCAGTTTGTGTAAACGCCTGATGTTTTTTATTTTCATTTAAATTCTTCTTCCGAGGTTGTCTATAACGCTTGCTTTCCATTGTACGAAGTCGCCTTGCTCAATATGTTTGCGTGCGTCAGTGACCAGTCGTAGATAGAAAGCCAAGTTATGAATGCTCGCAATCTGCATAGCCAACAACTCCTGTGCTTTGAAGAGGTGGTGTAGATAAGCCTTCGAGTGTATGCGGTCGATGTCGCATCCGTCGGAATCAATCGGCGAGAAGTCCTGCTCCCACTTCTTGTTGCGTATGTTTATTGTGCCCTCGTAGGTGAAGAGCATCGCATTGCGTCCGTTGCGGGTAGGCATCACGCAGTCGAACATATCCACGCCGCGTTCTATTGCCTCAAGGATGTTCTGCGGTGTGCCCACGCCCATGAGATAACGTGGCTTGTCCTTCGGCAAAATCTCGTTCACCACCTCAATCATTTCGTACATCACTTCTGTCGGTTCACCAACAGCCAATCCGCCGATGGCGTTGCCGTCAGCTCCCTTGTCAGCGACATGTTTCGCCGCCTCACGACGCAAGTCCTTGTATTTGCAACCCTGCACGATAGGGAATAGGCTCTGATTGTAGCCGTAGAGGGGTTCTGTCTCGTTGAAGCGCTTGAAGCAGCGGTCGAGCCAACGTTGTGTGAGTCCGAGACTCTTCTTGGCGTACTCATAGTCGCTTTCGCCTGGAGGGCATTCGTCGAATGCCATCATTATGTCGGCTCCGATGATACGTTCTGTGTCCATAACATTCTCTGGTGTGAAGATGTGCTTCGATCCGTCAATGTGTGAGCGGAACTCGCAGCCTTCCTCACGCAACTTGCGTATGCCGGTGAGCGAGAACACTTGAAAGCCGCCAGAGTCGGTAAGTATCGGACGGTCCCACGTGTTGAACTTATGCAATCCGCCAGCCTTTTGCAGAGTGTCAAGACCTGGACGCAGGTAGAGATGGTAGGTGTTGCCTAAGATAATCTGTGCCTTCACCTGTTCGCGGAGTTCGTTGAAGTGTACTCCCTTCACAGAGCCAACTGTGCCTACGGGCATGAAGATAGGGGTCTTTATCTGTCCGTGGTCGGTGGTTATTATACCAGTGCGAGCGTCGCTACACGGGTCGGTATGTTGCAGTTCAAAAGTCATTCTTTCGTTTCTTCTTCAATTTTAAAATTAATCGGATTGTCTACAATCTCATCAGTGAGAGCAAACTTCCACACGTCTTGTATATTTTCTACATAATGGAAGTCAACACCCTTGCGGTACATCTCAGGAATTTCCTCAATGTCCTTGCGGTTCTCCTGGCACATAACAATGTCGGTGATGCCAGCACGCTTGGCTGCAAGAATCTTCTCCTTGATGCCGCCTACCGGCAGAACCTTTCCGCGGAGCGTTATCTCGCCTGTCATTGCTGTGTTCTTGCGCACCTTGCGCTGTGTGAGTGCCGAGGCGATAGACGTAGCTATTGTGATACCTGCCGACGGACCATCCTTCGGCGTTGCACCTTCTGGTACGTGGATATGTATGTTCCAGTTGTCGAAGATGCGATAGTCTACGCCGAGCGTGTCGATGTGAGCCTTTACGTATTCGAGGGCAATGACAGCCGACTCCTTCATCACGTCACCGAGATTTCCGGTCAGTGTCAGCTTGCCAGTCTTGCCCTTGCTGAGTGATGTCTCGATGAAGAGAATTTCGCCGCCCACGCTTGTCCATGCCAAGCCCGTAACGACACCTGCATAGCTATTACCTTGATATATATCGCGGTAAAAAGGTGCTTTGCCGAGCAGTCCCTCAATTTCGTTAGGCGTAATTTTCTCGTTCACGTCGCTGTCGAGGGCTTTCTTGTATGCAATCTTGCGCAGTGCCTTGTTCACCTGCTTCTCCAATTGGCGCACACCGCTTTCACGAGTGTATTGCTCAATCACTCTCTCTATGGCTGCCTTTGTGAATGTAGGCTTCTCCTCATCCTTGTCCAATCCGCAGTTCTTTATTTCACGCGGAATGAGATGGCGTTTCGCTATCTCAATCTTCTCCTCCGTTATGTATCCGCTCACTTCAATAAGTTCCATACGGTCGAGCAGCGGACGCGGTATAGTGTTGAGGTCGTTGGCGGTTGCAATGAAGAGCACCTTCGAGAGGTCGTAGTCAACATCAAGATAGTTGTCGTGGAAGGCGTTGTTCTGTTCAGGGTCGAGCACCTCAAGCAAGGCTGATGACGGGTCACCATTGACGGTGTTCTGTGTCACCTTGTCAATCTCGTCGAGGATAAATACGGGGTTTGACGAACCTGCCTTCTGTATGTTCTTGATAATTCTGCCAGGCATGGCTCCCACGTAAGTGCGGCGGTGTCCGCGAATCTCGCTTTCGTCGTGCAGACCACCTAATGACATGCGTACGTACTTGCGCTTCATGGCAGCAGCAATACTCTTGCCAAGTGATGTCTTGCCGACTCCCGGAGGGCCGTAGAGGCAGATGATGGGCGACTTGAGGTCGCCGCGCAACTTCAGTACAGCCATGTATTCGAGAATGCGTTCCTTCACCTTCTCCATGCCGTAGTGGTCGTGGTTGAGCACGCGCTGGGCACGTTTCAAGTCAAGGTTGTCCTTGGTGTATTCGCCCCAAGGCAGTGCAATCATCGTCTGCAGATAGTTGTACTGTATGCTGTATTCTGGGCTCTGCGGGTTGAACATGTCCAGTTTGTCAAGCTCCTTGCGGAAAAGCTTTGCCACATCCTCCGACCAGTTCTTCTTAGCTGCTTTCTGCTCAAGCTCCTTGCGTTCCGGTGATCCTTCGCCTCTGCCCAGCTCCTCTTTGATGTTTTTTATCTGCTGCTGCAGGAAGTATTCGCGCTGTTGTTCGTCGAGATCTTCGCGAGTCTTCGTGCGAATGTTCTGTTTTAGTTCGAGCAACTGTATCTCCTTGTGCAGCACCTTCAGTGTCTTGATGACACGTTCCTTGATAGAACTTGTATAGATAAGTTCGGCTTTGTCGGCTATGTCGAAAGGCAGGTTTGTGCAGATGAAGTCTACTGCGATTACATCATTTGAAATGTTGTTCAGCGCAAACTGTGACTCATCAGGCAAATCTTCGTTCTGTCGGATGTATTCCGTTGTTGTGGAACGCAAATCTTCCATTGCCGTGTTGAACTCCTTGTCGTCTGCATCAGGCAGTTCCTCCATGGCTGGTGATATTTCGCCCATCAAGAAAGGCTTGTTAGCGGTGAGCTTGTTCAGTCTGCAGCGTCCTAAACCTTGGATGATTGCGGTGATGTTATTTCCAGGTCCGGGCAGTTCGAGTATCTTCACGAGGCGTGCGTACACTCCATACTCAAAGAGGTCTTTGGTGTCTGGGTGCTCAACTTCCTGGTCGTGCTGGCAGAACACGGCAAAGCTCGCATCCTGAGTCTTGCGTATATGGTTGAGCAGATTAAGACTTTGTTTTCTTCCAATGATTACGGGAGTAATCACTCCCGGGAACATTGCCATGTTACGTGTGGCAAGAATGGGCAGTTCGCCTTCTATGTTTACGTTGAACAAATTTGAAATATCGCCGTCATAATCGGCTATCATCTGTATTGAAGTACTCGTTCTCTTATTCATATCTCGTTAACTGTGTATCGGGGGCGTGTGTATTTCCGTGCAAAGTTACTTAAAATTCTGCTAATGAGTGAATTTTTGTTGTTATTTTATATAGAAATCGGCGGTCAGTTGTGCGTACCATTCTGATCTTGAACCATCAATATCTTGTAGGCATACTTCTTCCATTTCTCTCTCGCATTTGTGGTCTGCGTGGTGGAATGCTACAAGGTGGCGTTTGGGCTGTTTGCGTGGAGTGGTGCGCACGGCGCATTGGCGCGACATGGCAAGTCCTGCCTTGTATGCCTCGGCAATGAATGCTTGCAAACATTCGGTTGGTATGATGGCGCTGAACTCACCGTCAGTATCGAGCAATGCTTTCACGGTAGCGAATAACTCGCAGTATTTCAGCGTGCAAGCATGTCTTGCTGTAGAGCGTTGTGCGTTGGGGTTGAGCAGACTGTCGATGAAAAACGGAGGGTTTGATACGATAGCGTTGTACTTGTCTTGGGTGGAGTGGTGTTGTATTGCTGTCTCCACTATCTTTATACGGTTTGCAAACTCGGTGTTGCTAACGTTTTCGTATGCTTGTAGAGCTGCGTCATGGTCAATCTCTACTGCATCAATGATGGCATCGGTATAGCGTTGCGCCATCATTAGTGCAATGAGTCCGGTGCCAGTACCAATGTCGAGAATACGTTTGCCGCCATTTGCCCATGAACCAAGTAGTACGCCGTCGGTACCAACCTTCATGGCGCAGTGGTCTTGGTGGATTACAAACTTTTTGAAAGCGAACATTTATGATTGTACGATGTTGTTGTGGAAGGCTTAGTGCCTTCGCTGTTGTTTACAAGTCGAATTTGTGCTGTACGGCTTTACTCCATTGTTGCAGTTTTAGTCGACTCTTGCTTATTTCTTCGCGTATTATGTTTATCTCGTTGAATAGTTCTGTGGCTGCGTTCTGTAGGGCATTCGGCTTTCTGAGATTTCGGTCAGCCTGTGAGTTTACCACAATCTTAATGCCTTTTGGCTTCAACTCTACGTCGATATCAGCACCCGTCATAACTGGGTCGCCGTCGTAGTGGATAGCTCCTGGTGAGTGGCGATGCACGCGTAGTTTCTTGCAGCGGAATGTCTTAATCTTCGAGTTGTTCTTATCGAGTGTTTTGTTGAACATCTCAATGCTGATTTGTGGGGCGTCAATCAGTCCGAATGGCTCCATGATGATGACATCCATTAGTCCGTCGCTCATAGACGCTTGTGGTGCGATGTATGCGTTGTTGCCATATTGTGATGCGTTGGCGCACGATATTAAGAAGGCTTTGTGCTGGCTCGTCTCGTCGTCAGCCATCACTGTGTATGTCTCAGGTTCGTACTTCAAGCCTTCTCTAAGTACATTTTCAATGTATGTTAGCGGACCGCGTTTGCCAGCTTCTGCGAATTTTAGGCTGATGAAGGCATCAAAGCCCATGCCGCATGTGCAGAAGAATGGGTATCCGTTGATGATGCCATAGTCAAGATCGCGTACCTCAAAGGTGTTTAATATTTCTATCGACTTCTTTACATTAATAGGTAGCTGTAGGTGGCGTGCAAGTCCGTTTCCTGAACCGCATGGGATTATGCCAAGTGCGGTGTTGGAGTGTACTATGGCACGTGCTACCTCGTTGACGGTGCCGTCGCCTCCGACTGCCACTACCAAGTCGACGTTTTCGTCTTTCGCCTTTGATGCAATCTCTGAAGCATGGCCAGCATATTGAGTTATTGCGATTTCATATTCGAACTTCTCTTTGTCAAGAAGTTGCTCAATCAGTTCGGGGATGGCAGCTTTGTCAGATGTGCCAGAAATTAGATTGATTATGAAAATGGCTTTTTTCTTCATATTTATTGATGCTATAAATAAGGCACAAAGATAATAAAATAATGTTATAAGCAAGGTTGTGGTTTGGTGAAAAATACCAAAAAGTCATATTTCTTATGAAAAACGTGCGTGTTTAACATATTTTTTGTACCTTTGCACCTTGGAAATAACAAAATTGAAATATACCTATTTAATATTATAATGGGACAGTTACAAGAAAAGTATAAAAGCTATCGTCTTCCGCAGAAGTACATGGCGGAAGGTGTTTATCCCTATTTTCGTGAGATTACGAGCAAGCAGGGCACAGAAGTAGAAATGGGCGGACACAAAGTTCTGATGTTTGGCTCAAATGCTTATACGGGTCTTACTGGCGATCAGCGCATCATCGATGCAGGTAAGGCAGCTCTTGATAAGTATGGTTCTGGTTGTGCAGGTAGTCGCTTCCTGAATGGTACGCTCGATATCCACGTGCAGCTTGAGAAAGAACTCGCAGAGTATATTGGCAAGGACGACGCTCTTTGTTTCTCTACTGGTTTCTTTGTAAACAGTGGCGTTATTCCTGCAGTTGTTGGTCGTGGCGACTATATCATCTGCGATGACCGCGACCATGCCAGTATTGTTGACGGACGTCGTCTGTCGTTTGCAACACAGCTCCACTACAAGCACAACGATATGGAGGATCTTGAGCGCGTGCTGAAGAATCTTCCAGAGGAGGCTATCAAGCTCATCATCGTTGATGGTGTGTTCTCAATGGAGGGCGATCTCGCAAATCTGCCGGCTATCGTAGAACTGAAATACAAGTACAACTGCTCTATCATGGTTGACGAGGCTCATGGTCTTGGCGTATTCGGCAAGCAGGGTCGTGGTGTTTGTGATCACTTCGGCTTGACAGACGAGGTAGACCTTATCATGGGTACATTCTCTAAGTCGATGGCTTCTATCGGTGGCTTTATTGCTGGTGACAAGGATACAATCAACTGGTTGCGCCACTCTTGCCGCACCTATATCTTCAGTGCGTCAAACACTCCGGCTGCCACCGCTGCCGCTCTTGAGGCACTTCACATCATTCAGAAAGAGCCGGAGCGCATCGACGATCTTTGGAGAGTAACACGTTACGCACTCCGTCGTTTCAAGGAGGAGGGCTTCGAGATTGGTGAGACAGAGAGTCCGATTATTCCGCTTTATGTTCACGATGTTGAGAAGACATTCGTTGCGACAGCTAAGGCTTTCGAGTATGGTGTGTTTATCAATCCGGTTATTCCGCCGGCTTGCGCACCGCAGGATACGCTTGTTCGTTTTGCACTCATGGCTACCCATACAGAAGAACAGGTGGAACGTGGCGTTCAGATTTTGAAGCGCGTGTTCAAGGAGTTGGATATCATTAAGGATTAATATCTGCGCTCTAATAATATTTTAGTAAGAAGTATATTAAACTATATAATAAGGAAAAGGCAGGCTGTCCGTGTGGATAGCCTGCCTTTTTATTTCTGTCAGTTGCTGTTGTTTGCTGATAGCGCAGCGACCTCTTTAGCAATCGCGCTGTGGAAACATGGTTATAGTAGCATTGTTTTGATCCGCATCGACCGATGCAGACATCTGCGTCGGTCGATACGGACATCTGCGTCGGTCGATGCGGACATCTGCACCGGTCGATGCGGACATCTGCGCCGGTCGATGCGGACATCTGCGTCGGTCGACGCGGATGACAAACTCTGCTGTTACGTTGTTTGTTACCAAACAACAATAATTACTTAATCAAATCAACTGAACGCTTCAAGAACGAGTCGAGTGCAGCACCTTTCAACATGCCGTTCTGCAGCAATGCAAGGTCGATAAGCTGATGTACAACCTTGTTGCCTGCTGCGTATGTGGCGATGATGTTGTTCTTCTTGGTGCGCTGCTCTTCAAGGGCACTCTCTGTGTTCTTCACATCGTCCTTTTCTTCCTGAGAAATCTCCTCCTGCTTCTTGCCATTCTGGCTCTGGTGCAATGCCGCGAGGCGTGCTTCGAGTCCCTTCAGCTCGCTCTCAACGGGCTGCAACTCTGTGGCGCACGCTGTCTTGCCGTCTTCGAGGACCTGCTTAATGAGCGGATGGTCGCTATTAAGTACGAGATTGAATGTGTCGGGCATTTGTGCATAGAATGCCATGCCAGCCTGGAATTTGCTTGCCTCTTTCATTCGGCGCATATACTCGCTCTGTGTGATGAGTACCGGCAGAGTCTGGTCACCGAGAGCCTGCACGTCTACGTAGAACTCGGTCTTTTCCATCTTCGGCAGTTGTGAGCGGAATGTCTGTTCCAGGTTGTCTTTTTCGTCCTTTGCCAATTCGCTTTCTTTCTTGTCGTCTTTCTGTATGAGGCGGTCGACGATGTCGGCATCTACACGTGAGAAGCGTGTCTTCTCCAACTTCTGTTCGAGCATTGAAACCATTGGGTTGTCGAGCTGTCCGTCAAGCAATAATACGCTGTAGCCCTTAGCCTTGGCTGCCTCGATGTAGCTGTATTCGCCTTCTTTGTCGTTAGCGTATAGATAGACGAGATTGCCTTCCTTATCGGTCTGGTTGTCCTTGATGAGGGTTTGGTACTCCTCGTATGTGAAATACTTGCCGTCTACGTCCTTCAGCAGCGCAAAGTCCTTTGCACGGTCGTAGAAGTCGTCCTGCGAAAGCATACCGTAGTGGATGAAAATCTTCAAGTCGTCCCACTTTTCCTCGTAGTCCTTGCGGTTCTCCTTGAAGATTGCAGCGAGGCGGTCTGCCACCTTCTTTGTGATGTATTTTGAAATCTTCTTTACGTTAGCATCACTCTGCAGATATGAGCGGCTTACGTTTAGCGGAATGTCCGGCGAATCGATTACACCATGGAGTAGGGTGAGGAACTCTGGCACAATGCCTTCCACCTGATCGGTTACGAACACTTGGTTACAGTAGAGCTGAATTTTGTTGCGCTGCAGCTCAATGTTCGACTTGATGCGTGGGAAGTAGAGAATGCCGGTGAGGTTAAACGGATAGTCGACGTTGAGGTGTATCCAGAACAGCGGCTCGTCCTGCATCGGGTAGAGTGTGCGGTAGAACGATTTATAGTCCTCATCCTTCAGTGTGCTGGGTGTCTTTGTCCACAATGGCTCTACATTATTAATAATATTGTCTTCGTCGGTCTCCTGCTGTTTGCCGTCCTTCCACTCGGTCTTCTTGCCGAATGCTACTGGTACGGCCATAAACTTGCAGTACTTGTTTAGCAGTTCCTCTATCTTCTGCTTTTCGAGGAACTCCTTGCAGTCGTCGTCGATGTGCAGTACGATGTCCGAACCGCGGTCTGTCTTCTCCGCGTCCTCAATCTCAAACTCTGGACTACCGTCGCAGCTCCATTTGATTGCCTTTGCGCCCTCTTTGTAGCTGCGTGTGATGATGTCCACCTTCTTGCTTACCATGAACGAAGAGTAGAAGCCCAAGCCGAAGTGGCCGATGATAGCGTTAGCGTTATCCTTGTATTTGTCGAGGAAATCGGTTACGCCAGAGAACGCAATCTGATTGATATATTTGTTAATCTCCTCCTCGGTCATACCGATACCGCGGTCGCTGATGGTCAGCGTGCCTTTCTCTGTGTCGAGACTGACGCGAACGGTAAGGTCGCCCAACTCGCCCTTGAAGTCGCCGCGTTCAGCGAGCGTCTTCAGTTTCTGTGTAGCATCGACTGCGTTAGACACCATCTCGCGGAGGAAAATCTCGTGATCTGAGTATAGAAACTTTTTAATGACAGGAAATATATTCTCTGTCGTTACTCCAATATTGCCTTTCTGTGCCATAATATGAGTTTATAGTTTTAATATTGATGTTGTTTTTTAACTTGTTACTATAAAGTCTAATAACAAATAGTGTGCCATAATGGGATATCCGGTGGTTGTTGTATGGAAGAGTAAAAAAACTTGCTTGAAATTTTGCGTATGTGAAAAAATAGTTATACCTTTGCACTCGCAATTTGAGAACGGGGTGTAGCGCAGTCCGGTAGCGCGCCTGGTTTGGGACCAGGTGGTCGCAG